>Ga0207695_10000533_pt1 | contig 79615 bp, 71 predicted proteins | sample KBSC54metaG_FD_184354 | JGI IMG/M metagenome (GOLD analysis project Ga0207695, IMG submission 184354) | Corn rhizosphere microbial communities from Kellogg Biological Station, Michigan, USA - KBS C5-4 metaG (SPAdes) (version 2) | ecosystem: Host-associated > Plants > Roots > Rhizosphere > Soil...
GGAAGCTCTTTTGGTTCGCGATGAAAGGCGAGTTGAAACCGGTCGGTCAGGAGCCTCCGCAACATCGCCATTTGTTCGTCAAGGTTTGGTTGGACGTCGCCCGGCGTCGAGGCGAGAATATCGTAGCGGTCGGAATCGGACCAGGCCGGCGCACCGGAAATAGCGCGGGGACTAAGACTGTACCCGGCCGCAACCAGCGCATTGAGCGTGAAGCCTTTGGCATAGAACCGGTTGACGCTCTGCATCCGAATGTACCTTCCCGGCGAATCAACGGCCGGCTTGATGGTCGCGACTTCGAACGCTCCGAATTTGGGCCGCGCGGCTGGGGGCTGAGCAAAAAGCGCGACGGGCGCAAGAAGCAGCCAGATTGCGCGCATGTGAATCTATTCGAGGCTCATGTTCACTACCTGGAAGTGAAAGCGTTCCGGAGGCAGCGAACTTATCGGGCTCTGGCTCATGGAGGCCCAGGTGTTGTATGCAGTGTGGGCCACGGTGGAGTTCAGATACAGCAGGAACTGATCGGAGAAGCACTTGAGCGGAGGAGGCTGGCGAAACGTCAACCGCATGCCCACGGCTTTTTCGAGCGTTACACCGCCGGTTTCGATGGCCTTGTCCTCCAGCAGCGTGACGAAGCTGCAGCGACCGGCGTGCGGCCACAGATCGGCGCGCAGCAGATTGCGCAGGTCCATGCGAGTCTCAAAAGTGGTCTCGCACTGGCGAATCCATTCGAGGACATCGTCGCCCCAGCGCCAGTGCTGGACGAATTCCAGATACTGCTGCGTGAGGTTGAGCGCCAGATCCATTTTGCGGCGCTCCATTTCGAGCTGGCCGCGGAGCGGATCGGTTTCGAGGGAAGGCGGGGCGAGCATGTCTTCGCGCTCAATCAGGTCATTGGCCATCTCCATGACCCGGTCGAGCCGCTTGACTCCAGGAGTGGTGCGCACCAGCAGCGGCGGCAACTCATGGGTCTTGGACCCTGGCAGTTCTACGAATTTTCGGTCACCCAGTATCATTACCGCACCTGGCAACCCTTCGTTTCCCTACTCCTACAATAACAGACGCAAACGTTTTATCAATCGTTACTGCATGGAGAAGGCTTCATATATGCTCCATCACCCATCGGCGCCCTGTACCATTACCTACATAGGAGCCTAATACTACGTGGACGCCTACTCCATCGGAATCGATCTCGGCGGCACCAATCTGCGCGCGGCCGCCATTGATCGGGACGGTAAGATGCTGACGAAAATCGCTGGAAGCACGCCGGTTGCGCATGGCCCTGGACCCGTGGTGGACGATATGGCCCAGTCGGTCGAGAAGCTGCGCCAGCAGTTCGGCCGGGATCGCCTGGCGGGCATCGGCGCCGGGGTACCGGGCAATATCGATATGGCCAAGGGCGTGATCGTCGGCTGGGGTAATATGCCGATTTTCAATGGCTACGCGATGCGGGATGAGCTGAGCAAGCGGCTCGACACGAAAGTCATCCTGGAAAACGACGCCAACGCCGCCGCACTGGGCGAAAGGTGGATGGGCGCGGGGCGCGGCGTGGACGATCTGGTACTGATGACCCTCGGTACCGGCATCGGCGGAGGCATTATCGTGGGCGGTCACATTCTCCATGGCCAGATTGGCATGGCGGGCGAGCTGGGCCACATCACAGTTTCGCCAAATGGGAATCCGTGCGGCTGCGGAAATCGCGGATGCGTCGAGAAACACGCCTCGGCCACGGCCGTTTCGGCGATGGCGCGTTTGCTCAATCTAGGCCACGATCTCACAGCGGAACAGGTCTACGATTTGGCGGTCCAGGGGAACGATAGAGCGCGCGAGATTTTTAAGGCAATGGGGGAAGCGCTGGGGATCGCCTTGGCCGGCCTGGTCAACGTCTTCAATTTCCCGCTGTACCTGCTGGGCGGAGGTGTGGTCGCAGCCTGGGATTTCTTCGCTCCAGCCATGCTGGCTGAAGTCGAGCGCCGGAGCTTCACCTACCGAAGTACGCTCAAAACCGCTCCGACGCGCATTGAGGCCGCCAAACTCGGCGGCGACGCGGGCCTGTACGGCGCGGCCTGTCTTCCGCTTGAGGACGTGAGAACATAATCCTATGCGCTGGCCCGCCTGCCTGCTCCTGCTTTTTTCGGTCGTCATCGCCCGATCCCAAGACACGGTTCGCACCATGTTCCCGGCGGTCCGCGGGCTGCACGAAATGGTCGCCGCGGCCAATAACCTGGAGGTTGCCGCGGGCCTGCGAATGCTCGCTCAGGGAGGCAATGCCGTGGATGCCGGCGTAGCCACGGTGCTGGCTGCCACGGTGACCGAGCAGAGCCGCGTGGGTCTGGGTGGCGAGATTCCCATCTTGATCAAGCTTAAGGACAAACCGGTGATCGCGATCAGCGGCATTGGCGTGGCGGGATCGAAAGCCACCGTCCAGTTCTTCGAGCACCGAGCGCCCGAGCAGTGGGAGCAACCCGGCCGTGTGGCGCCCATTCCGGCCATCGGGCCGCGCGCCGCGATCACGCCGGGCTTGGTGGACGGCCTTTTGGTCGCGCTTGAGAAATACGGAACGATGTCGTTCGCCCAGGTGGCCGCACCGGCGATAGAGTACGCCGATGAAGGATTCCCGATCGGCGAGGAATTTGCCGAATTCCTGGGTGAACTACAGCAGTATCACGCCTTCTGGCCGACTTCCTTCCGCTTCTTCTACCCCAATGGCGTGGCTCCCAAACGCGGCGAGATCGTCAAGATGCCCGCCCTGGCGAACACCCTGCGCCAGATGGCGGGCGTGGAACCGAAGGCCAAGGGGGACCGCGCCGCGAAGATCCGTGCGATCCACGATCTGTTCTACAAGGGCGCCATCGCCGCCAAGATTTCCGACTTCCTGGATTCCAACGGCGGCCTGATCACCCGCGACGACCTGGCCAAGTTCCACGCGGAAGTAGACGAGCCCAGCGTCGGCACCTACCGGGGCTACACCATTTCCAAGCCCGGCTTCTGGTCGCAGGGACCGGTGATGATCGAAGCGCTCAACATTCTGGAAGGCTTCGACCTCAAGCGCATGGGCCACAATAGCCCCGAATACCTGCACACTTTGATCGAAGCCGTGAAGCTGGCCTTCGCCGACCGTGACCGCTATTACGGCGACCCGAAGTTCAGCAAAATTCCGGAACAGATCCTGCTTTCGAAAGACTATGCCGCTGAGCGCCGCAAACTCATTGACTCACATCATGCTTCCATGGAGAGTCGCCCGGGCGATCTGAACGCCTCGGTCGCGATGGTGGGCGGCAACGGCAAATCGTCGGATAAAGACACTACTTGCGTAAACGTGGTGGATCGCGAAGGCAACGCATTTTCCGCCACGCCCAGCGGGGCATGGATCCCTTCGGTGATCGTCGCCGATACCGGCATTCCGCTGTCGGTGCGCATGGAATCCTTTGTCGTAACGCCCGGGCATGCCAATCAGGTGGCGCCGGGCAAGCGCCCTCGCGTGACCCTCAGTCCCACCGTGGTGACTCGGGATGGCCAGTTGGTGCTCACCATGTCCACTCCCGGCGGTGACAACCAGGATCAGGCCCTGCTACAGGTTCTGCTGAACATCCTGGAGTTCGGGATGTCGCCCCAGGAAGCCGTCGAATCTCCGCGCTTCCAGAGCAGCCACTTCTATAACTCCTTCGGTTATCACGAGTTCACGCCCGGCAAAGTGAGCATCGAAGGCCGCATCCCACACGCCACGATCCAAAAGCTGAGCGAGCTCGGCCATCTGGTCCAGCCCGCGGCGGATTGGAGCAACACTTCGGCGCCCACCGTGATCCAGGTCATCGGCGGGGTGCTGAACGGTGGCGCCGATCCTCGCCGCGCACGCTACGTGTTCGGCCGTTAGACGGGACTCATTTAAACTATGAGGATGAAGCTCGCTTGCATTCCGCTGTTCGTCCTATCATGTGCGCTTCTGTACTACGGCAGCGGCATGCTGCTACTGGTTCCTGGCAATATTGGCGAGAGCTACCTCAGGAGCCTGTTCGCGGGGCGCTTCCTGTACGGGGTTGTGCCAACGTTGGCCAGTGCAGTCTTGTTGGTTATCGTAGGATGGCTTTGGGATCGTTCTAAAGGTTCCGCCGATCCTGTAACAGCAATCGGCAGAACTTTCGCGTGGGCGGGCGGGGCCGTTGTGCTGTTCTGGATCGGATTGATGATCGTGGCAGGAATACGAACGCCTTGATGTGCTTCTTGCGTAATTGCTGCGCTTATCGAGGCACGTTCAAGTACTGGCTGTTCCGCGCCGCGCGCGCTACGTGTTTGGCCGTTAATTTCCTTCGGGCAGTTCCCGATCATTCCAGGAGAAAGCATGCCGCGGATTCTCGTGTTCGATGTTAACGAAACGCTATTGGACTTGACGGTGCTCGAACCGCATTTTGGGCATGTGTTCGGCGACAAAACCATGCTCCGCGAGTGGTTCAACCAGGTTATCCAATTCGCCGAGGCTCTCACGCTGGCGGGAGAATACCGGAATTTCGGCGAGGTGGGGCGAGCCGCGTTGGAGATGACCGCGGAAGCGCACGGTGTCCGGCTTTCTCCGGAAGACGCGCAGGAAATTATGGGCGGCATGCGAAATCTGCCCGCTCATCCGGAAGTTTCCCAAGCGCTGCGCTGCCTGAAGAACGCGGGTTTTCGGATGGTCGCGCTGACTAACTCGCCTCAAGCCGTCGTGGACGCCCAGATGAAGCAAACCGGCTTGCAGCAGTACCTGGAGCGCAACTTTTCGGTGGAGACCGTTCGCCGATACAAACCCGCGCCTGAACCCTACCATATGGTCGCCGCGGAAGTGGGCGTCCCGATGAGTCAGCTCCGCATGGTCGCGGCGCACGCCTGGGACGTCGGCGGCGCCATGCAGGCAGGCTGCGCGGCGGCATTCATCGCCCGGCCCGGAAAGGCCGTGTTTCCGCTATTCCCCAAACCGGACGTCACCGGCAAAGACCTGGCCGAGGTGGCCGAGGCGATCCTGAAGGCCGAGTTGCCGCAGCGAACGGTATAATGGGGTCGGAGCTCCCAGTGTTTCTTTCGCGATTTCTACGCCTGTCGGCGCACGTTCAGATGCTGCCTATTCTGGAAGGCGGCGAGGAGATCCTCGTCGGCGGTCAGGCGGTGCTCGAAGGCGTCATGATGCGCGCCCCGCACAGCTATTGCGTGGCTGTTCGCAAGGCCGATGGCCAGTTGGTGACCGAAGAGAAGCCGCTATATCGCATGTCGGAAAAGTACCCCATTTTCCGCCTGCCGATCTTCCGGGGCCTGGGGACCCTGGTCCAGGCCATGAAGCTGGGAGTCAACGCCTTGCAGTTTTCGGCCAATGCGGCTCTGGACGAAGGGGGCGAAAAGAACGGTAAAGAGCAGGACGGCAAGAAGCCGGCCGAGATCAGCTCCGGGATGATGGCGGCGACGCTCATCGGCAACCTGGCGTTCTTCATCGCGTTATATAAATTCGTGCCGCTCTTGTTAGCGACGCAACTGGGCCATGTGGTGCCGTCGCTCTCCGGGCGGTTCGCCACCAACATGACTGACGGCGGGATACGCATCGCCATCTTCCTGGTGTTCCTGTTTGCCCTGTCGCGGTTCAAGGACATCCGGCGCGTCTTCCAATATCACGGCGCGGAGCACAAAGTCGTGTTCAACTATGAATCCGGCAAACCAGTGACGGTAGAGAACGCACAGAAATTCGTAACCTTCCACCCGCGCTGCGGAACCAGTTTCATGCTGGTGATGCTGGTGATCGCGATGATCGTGTATGCGCTGATTCCGGTGGACGGATTCTGGATCAAGTTCGCCGTGCGCCTGGCCATGCTGCCGTTCATCATCGGCTTGAGCTACGAGATCATCCGCTTCGCAGCCAAGCGCCAGGGCACCTTGATGGGACTGTTGAGCGCACCCGGACTGTGGCTGCAACGCATCACCACCCAGCCTCCCGACGATTCGCAGGCCGCCGTCGCGATTCATGCCTTGCAGGGGGCCATGGAGCTCGAACAGAAACAGAACGGCGAGCTGGTCATCGCCTGATCGTCGCTAAAAACGCGCATGGAATATCAGAAAAAACTTGACGACATCGAGCGTCGCTTTGAGGAACTCACGGCGCAGATGGCCGACAACGCGGTGATCAGCGATTCCGCGTTATATCGCAAGATCTCCAAGCAGCAGAGCGACATGAGCGATATGGTCGGCAAGTATCGTGAGTGGAAGGCGGCTAACAAGAATCTGCAGGAAGCGCGGCAGATGCTGGCGGAAACCGACCCCGAGCTTCGTGGCATGGCCCAGGATGAAGTCGCGCGGCTGGAACCCCTGCTGGCCCAGTTCGAAGAGGAGCTGAAGGTGCTGATGCTCCCCAAGGATCCTAACGACGAGAAGGATGTGGTGCTCGAAATCCGCGCCGGCACGGGCGGCGACGAAGCTACCCTTTTTGCGGACGAAATCTTCCGTATGTACGGGCGCTTCGCCGAGTCGCGAGGCTGGAAGGTCGAAGTAACTTCCGCCAGCGATTCGGCCGTCGGTGGCCTGAAGGAAGTGATCGCCCTGATCAGCGGAACCCGGGTCTACAGCCAATTGAAGTATGAGAGCGGCGTACATCGGGTCCAGCGCGTGCCGCAAACCGAGCAGCAAGGCCGCGTGCACACCTCGGCGGTCACCGTGGCGGTGTTGCCGGAAGCCGACGAAGTCGAGATCAAGCTCGAACCGAAAGACGTTCGCATCGACACGTTCTGCTCCTCGGGTCCCGGCGGGCAAAGCGTCAACACGACGTATTCGGCGGTGCGCCTGACGCATCTCCCCACCGGCGTAGTGGTGTCCTGCCAGGACGAGAAATCGCAGATCAAGAACCGTGCGAAAGCAGAACGCGTACTCCGCTCGCGCCTGTATGAGATCGAACTCGAAAAGCAGCAGGAAAAGATCGGAGCTGAGCGCCGCGGCATGGTGGGCTCGGGCGACCGCAGCGAAAAGATCCGCACCTACAATTTCCCGCAGAACCGCGTCACCGACCACCGCATTGGCCTCACGCTCCACCAGCTCAACCTGGTGATGGAAGGCAAGCTCGAACCCCTCGTCGACGCCCTGACGACGTACTATCAGACCGAAAAGCTCAAAGAGCAGAGCGAAGCGGCCTGACATCGCCCGAAAAATGGGGACAGCCAGCAGTGTCCCGCGCGAACTCGTCGTTGACAGCGTAGGCGTTCCGGCCGGGACACTGCTGGCTGTCCCCATTTTTCGTTGCCTCCCATGACCATCCACACCGCGCTGCTCCAGGGCCGGCAGCTTCTCGAAGAAGCAGGAATCGCGGTTCCGCGGCTCACCGCCGAAGTTCTGCTGGGGCACGCCACGGGCCACGATCGCGCGTGGCTTTACGCCCATTCGGGCGATGAACTAAAAGAAGTTTGGTGGATTCACTATGGGCGCTACCTGCATCAGCGCCTGCAGGGCCAGCCTACGCAGCAGATCACCGGAGTCCAGGAATTCTACGGGCGCCACTTTCGCGTCACGCGGGATGTTCTGATTCCGCGGCCGGAGACGGAGCACGTTATCGAAGCCGCGCTTAAGCTGGGCGCGCGGAACATCGTCGATATCGGGACAGGATCGGGCGCAATCGCGATCACCCTCGCTCTCGAAACCGGCGCGCGCGTGGTGGGTACGGACGTCTCGCTCGCGGCGTTGCGCGTTGCAGCGGAGAACGGACGACAGCTGGACGCGTGCGTACAGTGGCTGGCCTGCGATTTGGCCAGTGGACTACGCGGCCCCTTCGATCTGGTCGTCTCGAATCCCCCCTATGTTCCTGCGCGCGATAAGAGCACCGTACAGCGCGAGGTTCGCGATTACGAGCCAGAAGTCGCACTCTACGGCGGCGATGACGGCCTGGAGGTCTATCGAAGGCTGATCCCGGACGCCCATCGCCTGCTCGCGCCCGGAGGTTGGCTGATTATGGAAATCGGCTACACCTTGGGCGACGCTGTGAGAGATATGCTGGTCGCGTGGAACGAAGTGGAACTCCGGACCGACCTGGCGGGTCTGCCGAGGGTGATCCTCGGGCAACATCCCCACGGGCCGTGAAGCTCTATTTCCATCTCGACATGGATGCGTTCTTCGTCTCCGTCGAAGAGATCTTCGATCCCTCGCTCAAGGGCAGGCCAGTGGTTGTCGGCGGGCGGTCCAATGAGCGCGGAGTGGTCTCGGCGGCATCCTACGCGGCCCGCAAGTTCGGCGTCCACTCGGCCATGCCCCTGCGAACCGCTTACAAACTCTGCCCTCAGGCGATTTTTGTCGACGGCCACCGCGAGCGCTACATCGAGTACTCGCACAAAGTTTACGAAGTCCTGCAGCGCTTCTCGCCGAAAGTCGAAATGGCGTCGATTGATGAAGCCTATCTGGACCTGACCGGCACGGAGCGCCTGCACGGAACTCCTCTCCAGGCCGCGCATAAACTGCACCAGGCCGTCAAAGATGCCACCGCCTTGAACTGCTCCATCGGGATCGCGACAGCGCGAATGGTGGCCAAGGTTGCCTCGGATCAGGCCAAACCTAACGGCATCCTGTGGATACTTCCTGGCCAGGAAGCCAATTTTCTTGCGCCGCTCGACGTGCGCAAGATCCCCGGTGTGGGCAAAGTTACCGAGGGTCGTCTCCATGCGATCGGGATCCGCAAGGTCGGCGATCTGGCGGCGCTGGATGAAACTTTCCTTGAAGAGCGCTTCGGCCAGTGGGGCTTGGCGCTGGCGGGAAAGTCCCACGGTTTCGACGCCGGCGGCTGGTTCGATACCGAAGTCGGCGAAGGCGGCGGACCGAAGTCTATCAGCCACGAACACACGTTCATGGTCGACACCGCCGAGGCCCCGGCGCTCGATGCCATCCTGGTGCGCCTCTCGGAAATGGTGGCGCGGCGGCTGCGCGATCATCGCCTGTGGGCGCGTACGCTCCAAATCAAGCTGCGCTATTCCGACTTTTCGACCTTCACACGATCGCGGACGCTCGACCATGCTTCGCAGATCGACGCCGAACTGGCGGCGGCCGCTCGCGAGCTCTTCCATAAGAACTGGACTGGTAAACCCATCAGGCTGCTGGGAGTTTACGCGCAATCGCTTGAAGCAACCGAAGGGCAAACCAGTCTTATGGACGAGCCCCGCGCAGAGGATTGGCGCCGGACCCTTGCCGCAGTGGATAAAATCCGCGAAAAGTACGGCCAGGACGGCATCGTATCGCTGGCCTCGGGAATGACGGCGGCCTTCCGGCAGCGGGTGCATGAGAATCCCGAAAACCTGCCTGGCAAGGAGCCCAAAAAGGAGTAGGGTATCCTAATGACTGTGCCAGCGTTGTCTATTGTCGTACCGATCCACAACGAAGAGCCGTGCATTCTGCCGCTTTATGACCGGCTGACCGCTGTGCTCGAAAAGATCCGCCGGCCTTACGAAATACTATTTGTGGACGACGCTTCCACCGACCGTAGTTTCGACCTGCTGGCCAACTTGGTCGAGACCGACCCGCGCCTGAAAGTCATCCGCCTGCGGCGCAACTTTGGACAGACCGCGGCATTGGCGGCGGGATTCGACGAATCCCAGGGCAATATCATCATCTCGCTGGATGGAGACCTGCAGCATGCCCCTGAGGATATTCCAGCGCTGCTCGAAAAAATCGACGAAGGTTTTGACATCGCGAGCGGATGGCGCAAGGACCGGCTGGATAATGCAGTGACCCGTAAGTTTCCCTCGCGGATCGCTAACTGGCTTATGGCCAAGGCATCCAACGTCGACCTGCGGGATTTCGGCACTACCTTCAAGGCCTATCGCGCGGAAATTCTCAAGGACGTGAATCTGTACGGCGAGTTGCACCGCTTCATTCCCGCGCTGGCGTCGTTCTACGGCGCACGCATCGCCGAAGTGCCCATCCGCAACGTGCCGCGTGCCAACGGCGGGTCGCATTACGGTCTGGGACGGACGTTCCGAGTGGCATTCGATATTTTCACCATCTGGTTCCTGCTGAAATATTTCACGCGTCCGATGCATTTCTTCGGGAAGTGGGGCTTGCTCAGCGCCGGCGCGGGCGGCACGGTCCTGGTCTGGCTCGGCGTGGAGAAGATCTGGACCCGGATGGACATCATTCAGGAGCACGGTCCCCTGATGCTGGTGGCCGGGCTCGCACTGGTGACGGGCGTTATCCTCTTCTGCACCGGACTGTTGGGCGAAGTGCTTACGCGAACTTATTTCGAGAGCCAGGGCCGCCGTATCTATGCCGTGCGGGAAATCCGCACCCGGCGCGAAGAGAAGGCCGCCGGCGGGGCTCGTTAATTAAACCCTGGAAATGACGGCCGTTCGTGCAGTGATTTTCGATTTCGGCGGAGTCCTGTGCTTTCACCCTGACGAAGGCAGAATCGCGAGAGCTGCCGCAGCCAGTGAACTCCCTGTGGACCGGTTTCTGACGGGATTGTGGCAGACTCGCGCGGAATACGATGCCGGCCGACTTGAGCCCGCGGAGTATTGGCGGGGAGTCGTTGGCCCCTCTTTTCAGCAATCCCAGTTGCCCGAACTTGTTCGTAGTGAAATCGAGCTTTGGAATCGTTACGACCAACGAGTTTTCGACTGGATCGGCCAGTTGCGCGGTGCGGGTTTTCGAACAGCGATCCTGTCGAACCTGCCGCGTGTCCTGGGCGAACAGCTGCGGCGCACGCCGGGATTTCTGGACCATTTTGACCACGTGACGTTTTCCTACGAGCTTCGCAAGGTGAAGCCGCAACCGGAAATCTATGTCGATGCAACTCGGGGACTCGGGGTCGAGCCTTCGCAGGCTCTGTTTCTGGACGATAAAGCGGAGAACGTAGAAGGGGCCCGCGCCGTCGGCTTGCTTGCCGAGCCGTACTCGACCTGGGAGGACTTCGTTGCGCGCAATATCCCGACGAATTACGATCTACCCGCACCTGCGGAAGCCCGCCGCCAGTAGTCTTCAAACAAGCTCTTCATGGCCTCGGCCATCCCCTCGTGTTCGAACACCACAGCAGTCCAGGCGGGTTTGGAAGTGACTGGATCCACCAGCGCCAGCAATCCGCAGCGGCCGTCCATCACGGCCATTTTCATCGGAATTTTGTCAATCTGGCGGATCTGAACACCCGCTTGTTCGTACTCCGAAAGGAACCGCTGGTGCGCGGCGTCGAGAGTGCCGCGCTCCACAATCATACGGCACTGGACGCCCCGCAAACGGGCCTGCAAGACCTGTTCGGCGTCCAAGGGATCCACTGCGTACGGCGGGCGGGAAAATTCGAGATACTCGGTGCGTGCGTCGGCCAGCATGCCGCGGAACTGGCCCGCCGTCTGGCCCGGATCGTTGACCAGGCGCAGAAAGTCGAGGGTACCGCTGCCGCCCTGCCCTTCCGCATAGGCGGACATCAGTTCGTTCAAGAGCCCGGAAGCCGCTTTGCTCTGCTCCGCGAGTTCGGCTTCGAGCGCGTGCGTTCTGCGCGAAAGATAAGCCGGCAGAGCCTGATCGGGCGGAACCGCCGAGAAAAGTTTGGTCCGATCCTGAATCACTCGCGCGAAACCTTTCTCGACCAGACTATCCAGCACTTCGTAGATCTTTTGCCGCGGCACGTGGGCGCGAGCCGCCAGTTCCAGGGCCTTGAATCGCGGATGCCCCACCAGCACCAGGTACGATCGAGCTTCGTACGCGTTCAAGCCCAAAGCCTGGAGGCGCTGCCAGAAGCGGCGAAATTCGAGATCGGATGGTTGTTCGCGCGGCACGGGACTGGTCGAGCATAGCAAATTGCTACAATCGCCGTTAGGAGCGCACAGGGTGCTGTGCGCGATACAAGGAGTAAGGTTGATGAAATCTGCCGCCGGCCTTCCTGAAACCCTCGGAGCGCTTCGAAACTACAAAGATCTGGCTGCCAAGCTTCCCCAGCGCACCGTGAAAGATGAGCTGCGCGAGAATCTGATCTGCCGCTTGCAGAAGCACGAGCCGCTGTTCCCAGGCATCGTGGGATTTGACGACACTGTGGTTCCGCAGGTGGTCAACGCCGTGCTCTCGCGCCACAACTTCATCCTGTTGGGCCTGCGCGGGCAGGCCAAGACCCGACTGATCCGCATGCTGGCGACGCTGCTCGACGAGCGTATTCCCTACGTCGCGGGCTGTGAGATTCGCGACAATCCCTTCGTGCCGATCTGCAAATCCTGCATCAGGAAGATCGGCGAGATGGGCGATGCCACACTCATCGCATGGCTCTCGCGCGAAGAGCGTTACGTGGAGAAGCTGGCCACTCCTGACGTCACGATCGCGGATATGATCGGCGATATCGATCCCATCAAAGCCGCCCGCGCCGGGCAGAATATCGCCGACGAGCTGACGGTCCATTACGGCCTTCTGCCGCGGGCCAATCGAGGCATTTTCGCCATCAACGAACTGCCCGACCTGGCGGGCAAGATTCAGGTGGGATTGTTCAACATCATGCAGGAAGGCGACGTGCAGATTAAGGGTTACCCTGTCCGGCTGCCTCTGGATCTGATGCTGGTGTTCACCGCCAATCCCGAGGATTACACCGCGCGCGGCAAGATCATCACGCCTCTCAAGGACCGCATCGGAAGCGAGATCCGTACGCATTATCCGGTCGCGCTCGATCATGGGATGGCGATCACCGAGCAGGAATCCTGGGCCAAGCGGACCGCTCCCATCGAGATCCGCGTGCCTTCCTACATTCGCGAAACCGTGGAGCAACTGGCGTTCTCGGCTCGCGAAGACAAGCGCGTCGACAAGCGCTCGGGAGTCAGCCAGCGGCTGCCGATTTCGGTGCTCGAAAACGTGATCTCGAATGCTGAGCGTCGCGCGCTTTCGATTGGCGATTCCGTCGCCGTTCCCCGCGTGATGGATATCTACGCAGCGTTGCCGTCGATCACCGGCAAACTCGAACTGGAATACGAAGGCGAGCTGAAGGGCGGCGACGCCATCGCGCGCGAGCTGATCCGGCTTGCCGTCGGCAAAGTGTACACGCGGATTTTTGAAGGCGAGAGCATGTCGACTGTGATCCAGTGGTTCGAAATGGGAGGATCGCTAAAGCTGGACGAGACGCAGCCATCCTCCGCCATGATCAAGCAGCTCTCGGGTATTCAAGGATTGCTCGAGAAAACCAAGCTGCTGGGACTGGGCTCGAGCGAGCCGGATGCGGTCCGCGCCGCGGCTGCCGAATTCATCCTGGAAGGGCTCTATTCACACCGCCGGATCAGCCGGAATGAAGAGATCGGCTACACGGCCGAACAGCGCCGTCGCGAGCCTGGCCCCGAGGATCCTAAAGCCAAGGCGCAGCGCAGGAATTATCAGTAGAGTGTGGACCCGCCGATTGCGGAGTCCTGAAGGTGGCGGGGATGCGGGAAATGAAGACGGCGCTCCATCTACTGACTTTCTTCTTCGGACTTGGGTGGATTGCCCCCGCGCAAACCATTCCGAGAAACCTGTGGGGTAAGTGGACCATCCGGCGCGAAATTCCGACAACGACAATCTCATGCTGGGGCGACAAGGAAGCCAAGGCATTGATCGGCACGGATTTAGAGTACTCGTCCGATCTTTTTCGGTGGAACAAGACGGTCACGAAGAATTTAACAGCAGAAACGACAACCATTACCGCCCAACAATTTCATGATGAGAATTCTGGCGCAGGGGCAAACAGCTCGCAAGTGACTTTCCAGCAGTTGGGGATAAGAAGACAGAGCGTCGTCCAAATTGCGATTCAGCATCCTGCCGCAAATATCACCGGAGGAACGATCGAGATTCCTGGAGACACCGTAATGGTAAAAGACGAGAACACGATCGTCTTCTCCGTCTGTAATGTCTACTTCGAAGCAAAACGAAGCGCAGTTCCCGGCCGAAACTGAGTCTCACGGTAGATGTCTCCATCCCCCGTGGTAGCTTGAAGTAGGGAGGTTCTCGCACCCGGATGAAATCGGTACGCTATTCCAAGTACACCGGCGAGGACCTGGGTCTGAGCGCCGAGGACCTGATGAAGGCGCTTTCCGACTTCTTCCTCGAAAGCGGCTTCAACAACCCCTACATGCAGTTCAGCGAGTTCAACGAGCACTCGCTCGACGAACTCAAGCGCGCCATTGAAGAGGCCCTCCAGCGCGGCGAGTTCTTCGACCCCGAGCGTGCCGAGCAGATCAAACAAAAGCTCGAAAGCATGAGCGAAGAGGAGATGGATCAGCTGCTCGGCAAGCTGATCCAGAAACTCGTTGACGAAGGCTACATCAATACCGAACAGCAATCCGGCGGCGTTGGTAAACAGGAAGGCAAAATCGACGTTAAGATAACCGACAAGAGTGTCGATTTTCTCGGCTTCAAGACTCTGAAAGACCTGCTGGGATCACTCGGCCATTCGAGCTTTGGAGCACATGATACGCGCGATCTGGCCACCGGCGTTGAAACCACCGGCGCGGCCAAGCAGTACGAATTCGGCGACACTATGAATCTTGACGTCTGCCAGACGCTGTTCAGCGCGATGCAGCGCGAAGGCGTCAAGCTGCCACTGAACCTCGAATACGAAGACCTGCACGTGCATCAATCCGAATATCAAAGCTCCTGCGCCACGGTGCTGATGCTCGACTGCAGCCACAGCATGATCCTGTACGGCGAAGACCGCTTCACGCCTGCGAAGAAAGTGGCCATGGCGCTCTCGCACCTGATCCGCACGCAATACCCCGGCGATTCGCTGCGCTGCGTTCTATTTCACGATTCGGCCGAGGAACTGCGGATTGAGGAACTGGCCCGGGTACAGGTCGGGCCGTATTACACCAATACACGCGAAGGCTTGATCCTGGCCCAGCGACTGCTCAATCAAGAACGTAAAGATATGAAGCAGATCATTATGATCACCGACGGCAAGCCCAGCGCGCTCACGCTCGAAGACGGGCGCATCTACCGCAATGCCTTTGGGCTCGATCCTCTGGTGATCAGCCGCACGCTCGAAGAAGTCAACCGCTGCAAGCGTCAGAACATCCTGATCAACACCTTTATGCTGGCCAGCGATTACGGATTAGTCCAGTTCATCCAGAAGGTGACGCAACTCTGCCGCGGTAAGGCCTACTTCACCACGCCCCATAACCTGGGGCAGTATCTGCTGATGGACTATATGAACCGCAAGACGCGTACCATCCACTAACCAGCAGCGTTCCAGTCTGGCACGTCAGGTGCACTAAACTTTCGCGAGATGATGTTCCGCAATCGCGAAGAAGCCGGTCGATTGCTGGCGCAGGCGCTGGCTGAATACGTGGGGCGGCCGAAACTGGTTGTTCTGGGCCTGCCGCGCGGAGGAGTGCCCGTGGCGCGCATCGTTGCGGACTTCCTGGGCGCGCCCCTGGACGTGTTCCTGGTCCGGAAGCTGGGCGTTCCCTGGCAGCCCGAGCTCGGATTCGGGGCCATTGCGGAAACGGCGGGAGCCCAGCCACCTATACGGGTTATCGATCAGGGCCTGGTCCGCGATTGCCAACTTACCCAGGCGATCATCGAAGAAATCGCCGCGCGTGAACAGCGCGAGATTGACCGGCGCGGCCGGATGTACCGCGGGGCACGCTCGTTAATCGATCTGCATGGCCGCGAGGTGATTGTCGTCGATGACGGCCTAGCCACGGGCAGCACCATGCTAGCCGCGGTTCGCGCTCTTCGCCAGCAAAAAGTACTGCGCATTATCGTGGCGGTGCCCGTGAGCCCGCGCGAGACTTGCGACGTACTGCGACGGGAAGCCGACGAAGTCGTGTGCCTTTCATCACCCGAGCTCTTCACCTCGGTCGGAAGCTGGTATGAGGACTTTACGCAGGTTACCGATCGAGAAGTCCAGAAGGCGCTAGAAATCGGCCAGGCGCCTGCTGTAAAACGAAACTCGTAGCGCATTCACTACGGCCGCCACATCGATCGCCTCCTGCCCCAGCGCGCCCATAATGGGCGTCAGCCAACCCCCGGCCGCCAGCACCATGCCGGCGATGCTCAACACCATCCCGCCCACGGCGCTTTCGAGAGCGATCCTCCGCATCCGTCGGCTGATATGAAGCAGCTCATCTACTTTTTCAAGCGAGGAATCAAGCACTACCGCGTCCGCCGCCTGCGCGGTGATGTCGTTAGTCGAGCCAAGCGCCACGCCCGCGGTCGCCACCAGCATCGCCGGCGCGTCATTGATCCCGTCTCCGACGAATAGCGTGGTGTCGCGCTCGCGGGCCGCGCTGACAATCGCCACTTTTTCCTCCGGAGTCTTGCTGAAATGCACCTCGGTTATTCCCACGCGGCCGGCCAGATGACGGACCTCCTCCTCCCGGTCGCCCGAAAGAAGCATGATGTGCTTGACGCCGTGCCGCGGGATTAGATGCGAGATGAACGAATGGCTTTCCTTCCGCGGCTCGTCGCGAAAGTGGAGGATGCCAGCCAGGCGTTGATCACATATCACCAGACACTCGAGACCCGTAACCGTAGGCGGCAGATCGGCAAAACCGGCTTGCGATCGCCCGGTGATCCACACGGTCACGCCGCCGACGATCCCGCGCAGCCCCCCGCCGGGCTTTTCCGAGATTGAGCTGACCGAATCGAGGGGCACACCTTCATCCCGCGCCGCAGCCAAAATGGCGCGGGCCAACGGATGCTTGGAATACTGCTCCATGCTAGCCGCCTTGCCCAGCACGTCCGCGCGGGAAAAGCCGTTCGAACACACCACTTCCGTCAGAACCGGCCGGCCATAGGTCAGGGTGCCGGTCTTGTCGAAAATCAGCGTGCGGCAGCCGTCGATGCGCTCGAGCGAGGCGGGATTCCTCACGATGATCCCGCGTTTGGCCGCCAGCGAAATCGCGCCTAGTATGGCCACTGGAATCGCGATCAGCAAGGGACACGGAGTGGCGATTACGATCACAGCCAGAAAGCGGAGTGGATCGCCGCTCAGCAGCCACGCTCCGAGTCCAATAGCTACCGCGAAGGGCGTGTACCAGGCGCCTAGGATGTCACCCAGCCGCCGCAAATGCGGACGATTCGTCTCGGCCTGTTGCAGAGCCTCGAGAATTTTCGCGTGTCTGGATTCGGCCGGCAGCTTCGAGGCCACCATCACGAGGACCTCTTCACCATTGAGGGCTCCCGACAATACCAGTGACCCCAACGTCTTGGAGATCTCGAACGGTTCGCCTGTGAGGAAGGATTCATCCATCCTTCCGCGGCCTTCCACCACGGTGCCGTCCACCGGTGCGATTTCATGCGGCAAGATGACCAGCGTGTCTCCTATTACGATCTGGCCGACCGCAACATCGCGCAGCCCGGTGTCGGTTTTGCGGTGGGCGATGGCCGGGGTCCGCTTACCGAGCGCGGACAACACGGATTTAGCCCGCTCCGTGGCGTACGATTCTAGAGCTGCTCCGCCGGAAAGCATCAGCACGATGATGGTAGCCACCAGGTACTGGCCCGTGAGGACCGCAGTGAGAATCGACAACCCCGCCAGCAGATCTGACCCGAACTCCCTGCGCCACAGCCTGCGAATTAAGTCCCAAAGGAGCGGTGCGCCACCCAGCACAATCGCTGTGTAAAGCGGGATATTCGCAATTCCGATTCCCACATGGACTACGAAACGGAGGCACAGATGAGCCAGTATGCCGACTGACGAAATCGCGACAATGCCCTTCTCCCTGGTCACGAGATAAGCCACCGAGCATGTGAACCGCCATTAAGCCACTGTTTTGGCGCCTTTTCAAGGATGGCAGGAAACATGCACTACACAGGGCGCTATGCTGCCATTCAAAAAAGTCTTGTTCCCGGTGGATTATTCCCCGTCATGCACCGCCATGGTTCCTTACGTGAAGGACATGACCCGGCACTTCTCGGCCGAGCTAGCGTTACTGCATGCGTACGCCTTGCGGCCCGCATATGTGTATAGCGACATCGAAAACATCCTGGTGTATAGCGAGTCGCCGTACACAGATCCCCAGGTCGCGGAAGAAGCCCGGCACGCCGAACAGCAGCGGCTACGCGAGTTCGGCGCCAGGATTTTTCCCGGACAGGATGTCGAAACCTTGACCGAGGAAGGCGAACCGGGCGCCGTCATTCACAGCGTTCTGCAGCATCAGGGCGCGGATCTGGTGATGATGCCGACGCGCGGATGCGGGCCGGTGCGCCGATTCCTGCTGGGCTCGGTTACGGCCAAGGTGCTACACGATGTCAGCGCCGCGGTGTGGACCAGCATCGGCACGGCCATTCAGGAACATGCCCCCACGGTTCCCTATAAGTCCATTGTCTGCGCGCTGGATGAAACCGAGGAATCGGAGGCCGTTCTTCGCGCAGCAGCGGCTTTGGCCAAGTCCTACCAGGCGAAGCTGGCACTGGTCCATGTGCTCGAAGTGCCGCCTGCAACCCCGGAAATGGACTTTGGCCTGTACCGCAAAGAACTGATCGATGCGGCCCATTTGCACATGCGGGGGCTGAAGGATCGTCTGAATCTGGACGTACCTGACGTTGTCAGCGACACCAGCCTGCCAGCTGGGATTCATGAGGAAATCGTCCGCAGGAAAGCCGACCTGCTGGTGGTGGGCCGGGGATATAACCAGGGGATCGTCAGCCGGGTGTGGTCCCGTCTCTACTCGGTCGTGCGCGATTCTCCTTGCCCGGTTCTAAGCATTTGAGGCTCGCAATTTGAGAAGCAATTGGGTGGTTACACCCGCATGCGCTGTGGGATATAACGCAACCTATCCGGTCACGCGATAATTGAAGAGCCGGTGCCGCCTTGACGGACTCTTCTTCCCTGCCGAACGACCGGAGAGTTGCCTACTTCTCCATGGAAATCGCTCTGCGGGCCGACTTTCCGACCTATTCCGGCGGCCTCGGAGTTCTGGCGGGCGATACGCTTCGTTCGGCCGCCGACCTGGCCGTTCCCTTGGTCGGCGTCACGCTGGTGTACCGGAAAGGCTACTTCCGGCAGCGGCTCGACGCTCAGGGGAATCAGCAGGAAGAACCGGCAGTGTGGAAGCCGGAAGAAGCGTTGGAGCGACTGACCTCGGTGATATGGCTGGAACTGGCGGGCCGGCGCGTCCAGATCCGCGCCTGGCGGTTCACAATGACCGGCATTTCCGGCGCGACTGTGCCGGTGTATTTGCTCGATACCGATCTGCCTGAAAACGACCCCGCGGACCGCGCTCTCACAGACTACTTGTACGGCGGCGATCCATCCTACCGGCTGCATCAGGAAGCCATCCTTGGCATGGGCGGCGTCAAAATGCTGAACAGCCTGGGCCACACCAGCATAGAGAACTATCATCTGAACGAAGGCCACTCGGCGCTTTTGACGCTCGCCCTGCTGGAACAGAGGATAGGAACTTCGCGTCTGGGGACGGCCAGCGAGGCGGATATTGAGTCCGTCCGGCAACGCTGCGTGTTTACTACTCATACGCCCGTGCTCGCCGCCTTCGATAAATTCCCACGCGAGCTGGTCAATCAGGTAATCGGTCCTGAGCGGGCGGCTGTGTTGGACGCGACCGCGTGCTGTCCGGACAACACGCTGAACATGACGTACCTGGCGCTGCGTTTTTCGCGCTACATCAATGGCGTCGCTATGCATCATGGCGAGGTGTCTCGAGGCCTGTTCCCGAACTATCCCGTCCGCGCGATTACCAATGGTGTGCACGCCGTGACGTGGACAGCGCCGCAGTTGCAGGAACTTTATGACCGCCATGTGCCCGAGTGGCGCAAGGACAATCTCTACCTGCGCTATGTGGTCGGCGTGCCCCTCGAAGAAATCCGGCAGGCTCACTCCGGCGCAAGGCTGGCTCTGCTCGCCGAACTGAAACAAGCCACCGGCGCAGAGTTTGATCCCGCCATTCTGACCATCGCCTTCGCCCGGCGCGCTGCGGCTTACAAACGCGCGGATCTTCTGTTTACGGACCTGGAACGGCTGAAGTCTATCGCCGGACACGTTGGCCAGTTTCAAGTGATCTTCGGCGGCAAAGCTCATCCGCAAGACAATGAAGGCAAGGAGATGATCCGCAGGGTGTTCCAGGCTGCGCACTCCCTCGCGGGGAGCGTGAAAGTGGTCTACATTCCGGACTACGACTTGCGCTGGGCGAAGCTTATGACCGGTGGAGCGGATTTGTGGCTGAACACTCCGCACCGGCCCTTCGAAGCATCCGGCACCAGCGGCATGAAGGCCGCGCTGAACGGAGTGCCCAGCTTGAGCATTCTCGACGGCTGGTGGATCGAGGGCTGCGTGGAGGGCGCCACCGGCTGGGCCATCGGCAAGGAAGAAGATTTGCCGGAAGATCACGGCGCGGAAGCCGCATCGCTGTATGACAAGCTCGAACGGGTGATCGTGCCCCTGTTCTACTGCCACCCGGACGCTTTTGCCGAAGTCATGCGCTCCACCATCTCGCTGAACGGCTCGTTCTTCAATACAGAGCGCATGATGGACCAATATCTTTCCAACGCGTATTCCGGGTGCACGAATCACTCCCGGGGCTGATGCTACGCTGAAACCAGTGGGCCCGCTCTCGTCCGATGAGTTGCGCCGGATCGACGCATACTGGCGCGCTGCGAATTATCTGTCGGTCGGGCAGATTTATCTCTTCGACAATCCGCTGCTCACCGAGCCTCTAAAACTGGAGCACGTAAAGCCGCGTCTGCTGGGGCACTGGGGCACCACGCCCGGGCTCAATTTTATCTACGTCCATTGCAATCGCGTCATCGTAAAGTACGATCTCGACATGATCTACGTCTGCGGACCAGGGCACGGAGGTCCGGGCATGGTTGCCAATTCCTGGTTGGAGGGAAGCTATACCGAACGTTTCCCCAATATCACTCAGGATGCGCAAGGGATGCAAAGGCTGTTCAAGCAGTTCTCGTTTCCCGGCGGTATCCCCAGCCACGTCGCGCCAGAAACTCCCGGCTCGATTCACGAAGGCGGCGAGCTGGGATATTCGCTCTTGCACGCCTACGGCGCGGCGTTTGACAACCCCGATCTGGTGGTCTGCTGCGTAATCGGCGATGGCGAGGCGGAGACCGGCGCGCTCGCCGCCAGCTGGCACTCGAACAAATTCCTGAACCTCGTGCGCGATGGTGCCGTCATTCCGATCCTGCACCTGAATGGTTATAAAATCGCCGGCCCAACAGTGCTCGCGCGCATCGATCGCAGTGAGCTTGCCAGTCTGCTCCAGGGCTACGGCTACCAACCGCATTTCGTCGGGGGCTCCGATCCCCAACTGGTACATCAGGAGATGGCGGCGACGCTCGACACGGTGGTCGAGAAAATCCGCGCGATTCAAAGTCAGGCTCGAACCCAGGGCGATACGAAACTTCCTGCATGGCCCATGATTGTGATGGTCACGCCCAAGGGCTGGACCGGTCCCAAGGAAGTGGACGGCAAACAGATAGAGGGAACTTTCCGCGCCCACCAGGTACCTCTGAGTGAGTTGGCGGCCAAGCCGGAGCATCTTAAGATGCTCGAAAGCTGGATGCGCAGCTATAAGCCTGAGGAATTATTTGATGACACCGGCAGCCCGATCCGGGAACTGCGGGAGTTGGTGCCCCAGGGCACACGCCGCATAGGCTGCAATCCGCACGCCAATGGCGGATTGCTGTTGCGCGAATTGCGCATTCCTGATTTTCGGAAGTATGCCGTCCCGGTGGTGGCTCCCGGCGTCGAAACCGCTGAAGCGACGCGCGCGCTGGGCAAAATGCTGCGCGACACGCTAAAACTTAATGCCGGCAATTTCCGCATCTTTGGTCCCGACGAGACCTCCTCGAATCGCTTGGATGCCGTGTTTGAGGTGACGGATCGAACTTCCGAGGCGGTCATTCTTCCTTCTGACGATCACGTCGCCCGCGATGGACGCGTTATGGAAGTGCTCAGTGAGCACATGTGTCAGGGATGGCTCGAAGGCTACCTGCTCACTGGGCGGCACGGATTCTTCTCCTGCTATGAGGCCTTCATCCATATCGTCGATTCTATGTTCAACCAGCACGCCAAATGGCTGAAGGTCACGCGACATATCCCCTGGCGCGCGCCCATTGCGTCTTTGAACTATCTCCTCACCTCGCACGTCTGGCGTCAGGATCACAACGGATTCAGCCACCAGGATCCGGGGTTCATCGATCATGTGGTCAATAAGAAAGCGGAAGTGGTGCGAGTCTATCTTCCACCCGACACAAATACCCTGCTGTCGGTCGCCGACCATTGCCTGCGCAGCAAGAACTACGTGAACGTGATCGTGGCGGGTAAACAGCCCGCTTTGCAGTGGCTCGATATGGCCGCGGCGATCGAGCATTGCGCGGTCGGAGCCGGTATCTGGCGGTGGGCGGGAACTTCGGGGGAAGGTGAGCCGGATGTCGTCATGGCCTGCGCCGGCGATGTTCCCACGCTCGAAACGCTAGCCGCTGTGGACTGGCTTCGAAAACACGTCCCCGATCTGAAAATCCGCGTCGTCAATGTGGTCGATCTGATGGTGCTGCAGCCCAAAACCGAACATCCTCACGGCATGACCGACGATGAGTTCGATGCCCTCTTCACCGAGGACCGGCCCATAGTCTTCGCCTTTCACGGCTATCCCTGGCTGATTCATCGCCTGACCTATCGGCGCACAAATCACGACAACATGCATGTGCGGGGATATAAAGAAGAGGGCACCACTACGACGCCGTTCGATATGACGGTTTTGAACGATCTGGACCGGTTTCACCTGGCGGGCGATGTGATAGATCGTGTGCCCGGTCTGGCCGCGCGGGCCATTGCCCAGAGACGTCTGCTGCACGACCAACTCATCGAGCACAAGCTGTACATCGAGCGCTACGGGGAGGACATGCCGCAGATTCGTGATTGGCGCTGGTCGTAACTGGCTGTTACTTAAGCGATGTGCACCCGCGCGTAAACCGGCTTCTTCGGGCAGCGCCCGCGGAACTCGGCCAAGCGCCGGTCATTATCGGGAACCAGGTCAAGCCTGCGCGTGATCTCGGCCTCCGTCCGCCGCCATAATTCCAGATCACCTTCATTGAGCTTCCCGAGCGTTGCGTACAAGTCCGGTCCCCAGGAATGCTTGAGCCATTCCTGACGGTCACTCGGGCTTCCTCCCCACGGACGACTGACGTTCTGCGGTAAGTAGTCGAGTCTCAGCCGCGGAAAAGCAGGCTTGAGAAAATACTCCGCCGCGACAAGACTCTCATCGAACTTTTCCACCAGCCCGGGAAGCGCCATTTTTCGCACCGCGTCCGAAGCGACTTCGACATCGGGACTATCCGCTGGCCGGGTAAACGCTCCTCCCAGCGCCAGCATCGTAACCTGGACATTACTGATTAAATGTGGAGCGCTATCCAGCAGTTTCATGAAGAAAGATCGCGAACTTTCCTGTTTTGCCAAACGGCATAGAGGGTCGTCGGCTACGATCTTCTGGAAATAGGTATAGAGCGATTGAAGGCGATCCAGCGGATGCCTCAAAAAACAGCAGTCGAAAATGATTGTGTTCGGCAGGACAGGCTTGGGATAACGAAGGTGATGGCTCGAGATCGCCTGAATCGACGCATGTTCCGCCAGAAAGTCGGCCAGACTGGCGGCATCCAAAACCGAGACGTCGGCGGGACCGTGAACCGTCGCAAAATCATCGCGAAACTCACGTTCTAATATGGACGTGATGGTGCTGCCACCATTTTTGAAGATGTGGTAGTGAACGATTAAGAATCGTTTTGCAGATACCGGCAGCCGGAAATCCATGCGTGGCCTTTCATCTTTGAACGCCCCAATCTGGAAATAGTTTCAAAAATCTCGGCAAACAATTCAGTTACGGAATCTTAATTTCTCAGATAAATCTGAATCGCCGGTATCTAAGAGACACCGCCCGACCTGGGGACAGGGTCGGAGTTTGAGGTGTAGATCGTCTGAACGTGGACTTAGCTGTAGTGTAAGTCAACATCCGTGCGGAGGCAAGGGTTTTGAGGGTCAGCGGCCCATCAGTCCTTCGACGGCCGCAATCAGCACGCACAGGACGGTGTGAGCAATAAAGCCATAGTGAATCCAGAGCCGCGTAAACCGGACTACCTGGACAACATCGCTTGCCGCGATTCCGTCAGCCTGGGTACTAATCTGGCGGGTCGCGAGAACCAGAATTCTTCGCACGGCGCAGTATGCACTGCTGGCCCCGGTTAGGACCAATAGATCCCGGCCTACATCGCCACTCGCCAGTCAGCGAAAAGTTTTAGTACGGCATATCCCTCTGCACGGGTACGGGAAGATAGGCCTATGCAACGGTGAACAAAAGGGTTATGCTGGAAGCGTTGGAAAAACCGCATCGGAAGCGGTGCTGCGAGGTGAGTTGCTTACCGTTTCCGATGCGGCTCGCCCACGTTTCGGGCGGCGGATCCCGGCGTCCGTCCAATCCACTCCGCTGAGGCCCGCGTCCAATCAAGTTCCTCAACCAAGCAGTCCGGACTGAGACCTCGGACCCAGGAAGATCGTTAAAGAGGTCACCCGTAAAAAACCCCTCTGATTGCAACTTGCACCAACGAAAGAAGGAGCGGATCGAACTTCAATACCGACTCCCGCAAGCACGCTAAATATAGCCCCTCGCTTCTTCCGCTCGAGCCTGCTGCAAACAGAGGGCAGGTTTTCAAGAGTACTTCATCAATTCACAGTACCTGTAAGCACGTCCGTCCCCATGAGTTACAGGCTTGATTTCAGCTAGATACAGCTCGTGCCGAGCCCGGGGTGCGGGGTCTTGCCTCGGCCGCTGTGTCACTGTGACACAATTGTGTCCGGTGCGGGGCGCTGCTTTCAGTTCGCTTTTTTGTGTCTTGGTCGGCCTGCTTGCCGGCCAGCCCCCGCCTGCCCCAAGCCGGGATAGCGAGGATTTCCACGTCTATCGCGACGCTCCACGCCTGCTGCTGACCCCCCAGAGGCTACGGCTGCTTCAGCGCGAACGCGAGCGCCAGTCGCCACGCTGGGAACAGTTTGACGCGCTGATGTCAGAGGGAGCGTCCATGGCGGAACCGGGCTTTGCGTCGGCGTTGTATTACCAGGTTGCTCGCCAGCCGGCCGCCGCCAAAGAGGCCATTGATTGGGCGCTGGGTCCGGGGTCTGACCTCCGGCAGCTCGCCTTGGTGTTCGACTGGTGCGGACCGGCGCTGACCGCGGCGCAATCCGACCGTCTGGCGTCTAAAATCCAGGCGGCTCTTGCCAATACGTCTGTTAACGACGTCCGCGGCCAGAGCGCTCGCGTACTCGCGGCCGTCGCGCTGGCCGATCGCCTGCCGGACCAGGGCAACGCGATCTTGAGCGAGATCGTCCAGAAATGGTGGCGTGCGCAAATTGTTCCCAAGCTCGCGGCGGGCGAGCCAGCCCTTCCTCGAGAACAGCGATATGCCTTCTACGAGATGCTGCACGTGCTGCGCGATAACGTGAAGATCGACCTGCGCGAATCCGCGCCAGGCTATTTCAAGGGTCTTCCGCTGGCGCACCTGACCGGACACTACCCCGCGCCGTTCACCGCCTCCGAAAATGGCGGGCCTGAAAACGAATTCCTGGTCCCGGTGTATCTGCACGACGGCAATCCCAATCCCGCCGATGCGGTCCTATCGCGCGCCGCGGGCCTCGCGATGGTGGCCTACGATACCAACTCTTTCGAGAGCCAGGTACTGCAAGGCTGGCTGCTGCGGGACCGTTTCCTTATGCGCGGCGACCTCGGCGCAGTCTATGAATTCCTGTGGGCCAATCCCTATCAGCCCGGCTTGAATTACGATCAGGTGCCCCTGGTGTTTCACGAGCCCTACAGCGGTGAGGTATTCGCCCGCACCAGTTGGGATGAGGATGCCACCTGGATCGGCTACTTTGACGGACGCCTGCAGCTCTTCCAGAACGGACGCCTTCAGACCCTGCGCCAGGGCGCGGAAGTCAGCCCGATCCAGGTCGGCCCGGCGACCATTACCAGCGCCCCGGCCAGGGACGCTGCGAGGTTCCACGTGAAGAACTCAGGCAACCAGACCTTGTTCGTGCTGGGCTTGGCCCCCCGATCCGAGTATGCGGTCGAAATCGACGATCAGGAACTGGAGTTCGTGGACACCGACTCCGGAGGCACCATCCAGATACCGACGTCCGGCAGGTCCGATGTGGGCGTGCGGGTCAAGCTTCGAGGCCCGGCCACGGGAGATGAGGCCGATGCGATAAAATGATGGTGTGAGCGATAGCCCCGGCGCCTTCCCCGTTACACCAACACCCAGCACTGTTCCGCAGGGCCCGCCCCCCGCAAGCGCAGCCCAGTCGTCGGCGCCTTGGTTTACGGCAGTCCTGCTGGCGTGGATCATTCCCGGCGCGGGGCACGTCCTGCTGAAGCGGCCGGGCCGGGGAGGCCTGATCGCGGCATGCGTAGCCTCAATGTATCTTCTGGGGCTGATGATGCGCGGCGCACTGTTCTCTCCCCAAACAGGGGACCTGCTCACTACCGTGATCTACTGCGGCGGCTTCGTGGGAAACCTGTTGTCCGGCATTCTGTATTTCCTGAGTGTATGGCTGGGATACGCCCAGCCGGACATGGCCGGCCACGTACACGATTACGGCACCAAGTTCCTGGTCGGGGCGGGCTTACTGAACCTGCTGGGGATGGTGGACGCCTTTGAAATCGCGACACACCGGAAAGACTAGGGAGAAAAGACTCAGGTGCCCAAGGTAAACCTATCGCATTTCGAAGCTTCCGTCCTATTTGCGCTGGTCACATCGGTGATGCTGGGAATTGTAACCAAGCGCACCGACCGGGAGCGGTTCCGGTATGCCATATATTGCTTCGTCTGTTTCCTGGGAGCCCTTTTCGGTCTGAGCTGGCTGATGTACCTGGGCCACGGATAAGACGATTTTCCTGTAACCGGAGCGGCGCGGCGGCGTCGAATTAAAGAGAGTTATACTCGAAACTGAAAGGAGTCCGTTTCATGCGTCGTTTGCTAGGACTCGCCACCATCGTCGGTTTCTCCTTGGTCACTTCTTCCACGAGCTTCGCCGCGGACACTAAAACTACGGATCAGCCCTCCTCGGATTCAACCGCTAAGGTTGACAAAGACAAGAAGGACGACAAAAAAAAGAACAAGAAGAAAGATCCCGACGAGATTGGCAATCGCGACGTCGCCCGCGGCCCGAACTTCTATTCGCTTGAAAAGGAGATCGCCCTCGGCAAGCAGTTGGCTCAGGAAGTGGAGAGGCAGTCCAAGGTGATCGACGACCCCATCGTGGCGGAGTATGTCAATCGCGTGGGCCAGAACATCGTCCGCAATTCGGACTGCAAGGTTCCTTTCACCATCAAAGTGGTGGAAGACGAATCAGTGAACGCGTTCGCGCTTCCCGGAGGTTTTTTCTTCGTGAACACGGGCTTGATCCTGAAGGCGGATAACGAAGCTGAATTGGCCGGGGTGATGGCGCATGAGACCGCGCATGTTTGCGCGCGCCACGGTACTCGCCAGGCCACCAAGGCGGAGTTGGCGAACTACATGACCATTCCCCTGATCTTCATGGGCGGCTGGGCCGGATACGGTATTCGCCAGGCAGCCGGCGTCCTGGTTCCCATGAGTCTGCTGAAGTTTTCACGCGGCTATGAATCCGAAGCCGATATGCTGGGACTCCAGTATATGTATAAGACCGGCTACGATCCGGCTTCTTTTGTGGACTTCTTCGAGAAGATCGAGGCGCTGGAAAAGAAGAAGCATGGAGCCGTGGCCGAGCTGTTCTCCAGCCATCCGATGACCGACGATCGGATCCAGGCGGCCCAGAAGAACATTCAGGATAACCTCGAAGCTCGTCCGGAATACGTGGTGAATACTTCGGAGTTTAATGAAGTGAAGACACGGCTGGCCATGATCGAGAACCGCCACAAGGTGGACAACAAGGATCCGAACAAGCCGCAACTCCGCAAGAAGCCGGGCTCGGGCTCCGACGATAAGGACAGCAAGGGCGACGATGACGAGCGTCCCACGCTCAAGCGTCGTTAAAACCAGTTCTTCCCTGAAGTGCATGACAAGAGCCCGCGGAGTACCGCGGGCTTTTCCTTTGCGTAGGGGTCTCGTTGATCCGCTACAGCGTCGACGTGCATGCCGGGCAGCGCTTAGCTGCCAAAGGAATCGCCGTACAGCACTGCGGGCACTCTTTGGTCGAGACCGGCGGTGGCGGCGGGGCCGGAAAGAAACGGTTCACCTGCTTCACGATGATGAAAATAACGAATGCCACGATCAGGAACTCGATCACCGTGTTGATGAACAGCCCGTAGTTCAGCGTAGGGGCTCCGGCGGCTTTGGCCGCGGCAATCGTAGGATAACTTTGGCCGTTCAGGCTGACGAAGAAATTCGAAAAATCCATCTTGCCCGCCGCCAGCCCGATCACCGGCATCAGAACGTCGCCGACCAGTGACGTCACGATCTTGCCAAACGCGGCGCCGATGATCACACCGATCGCCAGGTCCAGCACGTTCCCCCGCATGATGAACTTCTTGAATTCCGCGAACATGTTCGTCTCTCCTGTTCCGATTAGTGTACTCCTTGTTACCATGGTTTTGGTTATGGCGAAACCCGAGCTCATTACCGTCACCTGCCCCTGCTGCCAGGCGGAGTTGCACATCGACCCGGCCACTTCAGCCGTCATCCGGCATAAGGTCCACGAGAAGCCCCCCACCTTCGCTGACATGGAGACCGCTGTGAACCGCTTCAAAACCGAAGCAGGCCGGCGCGAGAACGCCTTTGAGAAATCCGTCGCGGAGCACAAGATGCATCACGACGTGCTCAACAAAAAGTTCGACGAGATGCTGAAGCTCGCCAAGGAGAATCCGGACGAGCCGCCGCCCAAACGGGATATCGATTTTGACTAGCCCCAAGGCCTCCCGGCCCGCCAAGCCCAAGACCGCGGCCGAGCGTTCAGCTCGCGTCAAGAAGATCCTGGCGCTTCTCGACCAGATGTATCCAGGCGTGACTTGCGCGCTGCATCATTCGAACGCGTGGGAACTGCTGGTGGCCACTATCCTCTCCGCCCAATGCACCGATAAGCGCGTCAACATGGTCACTCCCGGCCTGTTCCGGAAATATCCCACCATTCGGGATTTCGCCGCCGCCAAACAGGAAGAACTCGCGCAGGACATCCGCTCGACCGGATTCTTCAACAACAAATCCAAATCCGTGATTGGCGCGGCGCGCAAGATTCTTACGGATTTCAAGGGCGAGATTCCGCGCGATATCGATCAGCTGTTAACGGTGCCCGGGGCGGCGCGGAAGACTGCGAATGTGGTTCTGGGAACGGCCTTCGGGATTCCGTCCGGAGTGGTCGTGGATACACATGTCCAGCGCATCTCGCGGCGGTTGGATCTGACTAAGGAAACCGATCCGGTCAAGATCGAGAAGGATCTAACGAAGATCATCCCGAAAGAGAAGTGGATTCTCTTCTCGCACCAGATCATCCATCATGGGCGGGCTCTGTGCATCGCCAGAAATCCGCGCTGCGCGGAGTGCCGGCTGGAGCCCCTGTGCTATGCGAAGGATAAGACCGTATAGTGATTACGGAGCCGGCGTCGTGTCAGGGCTGAGGTGCAGGCCTTTGTGGATCGCGTAGAGAGCCAGTTCCAGGCGGTCTGAAACGCCCAGCTTGTCGAAGATGTTATGCAGATGGTTTTTGACCGTCTGCTCGCTTATGAACATCTTCTCTGCCATTTCTTTGTTTTTGTAACCCTGCGCCACCAGTACGACGATTTCCCGCTCGCGCGTGGACAGAGGACTGCGCTCGCGTCCTTTGCCGCCTCCGCCGCCGGACTGTTCCTGACCGGTGGAGAAGTGCCGCATTACAGCCGCCGTGGTCAGCGAATCCAGCCAGATTTCGCCGGAGTTCACCTTGCGGATGCTCTTCACGATCAAATCGGGAGCCGTTTGCTTGAGCACGATGCCGCTGCAGCCCAGCTTCATGGCCTGTACGAACTCGTTTTTGTCTTCGGACGCCGTCAGGATGATGACGCGGGTGCGCTTGTTGGTCTGCTGTAACGCCTGCAGGGCCGACAGGCCGTCCAAGTTAGGCATGCGGAGGTCGAGCAGCAGGACGTCGGGATCCAGTTCCTGGACCTTCTCCAGAACCTCACGGCCGTCCCCGGCTTCGCCCACCACCTCGAAATCGTCTTCCAGTTGGAGAAGCTTCTTCAACCCGTCGCGAACAATTGGATGATCGTCCGCCAGCAAAATGCGCACTGTGGACTTTTTCTTTTCCGTGGTTTGTGGGCTGTCGTTGATGGGTTCGGTTACAGTTTCCATGATAGCTTCCTCTTGCCCTCCGTCCCGATAATACGGGGTACTGGTACTCCTGACAATTCAGAGGCCCATAAAGATTGGGGCGGAATTTTACCTAATTCCGTAGTAAGGTAACCTTACATCCAGAGGAAAACAGACAGATGAAAACGCTACGATGAACAGAAAGACACCCCTATCGGGATGGTCCGGAAAGTTCCTGTAGCGGCCGCTGATCCTCCGAAAAGCAGGGCGCTTATTACGATGTCAGGGTCCGTTTCTCCTCCAAGAAGCGACCTCGACTGCCTAAGCATAGCACGCCTAGAACCATGAAAGATCTAGGACTTCCTTAACCGGAGTACTATAGGTCTACTTCTTTTCGGTCATGAAGCCGTTGCGAGCGAGGAACCCGGTGTCGATCCGGCCGGCGATGAACTCGGGGTGCTTGAGGATGCGCTGGTGCAGTGGAATGGAGGTGTAGATGCCTTCCACTACAAACATTCCCAGGGCCCGCTGCATCCGTGCGACGGCTTCGGTGCGATCGGAGCCATAGGCGATCAGTTTGGCCACTAGCGAGTCGTAGTATGGCGAGATCACGCCGTCCTGATACGCGGCGGTATCCACGCGGATGCCCGCGCCTCCCGGCAGATTCAGGCCGGTAATGGTTCCGGGCGAAGGTACGAAAGTTTCCGGATGCTCGGCGTTGATTCGGCACTCGATCGCGTGACCGCGCAACTGAACCGGACGCCTCAGGATCTCGTCCAGCCTCTTGCCGGCGGCCACCAGAATCTGGCTTTTGACCAGATCGACTCCGGTGACCATTTCGGTAACCGGATGCTCCACCTGGATGCGGGCGTTCACCTCGATGAAGTACAGCTTGCCCGTCGCGTCCATCAGGAATTCGACCGTGCCGGCGTTCGTGTAACCCACCGCCTTTAGCGCCGCGCGTAAACGATCTCCCGTACATTTGCGCAGGTCCGGCGTCATGGCCGTCGAAGGCGATTCTTCGATCAGCTTCTGATGCCGCCTCTGGATGGAGCATTCGCGCTCACCCAGAATCTCGACTTCGCCATGCTGGTCGGCTAAGACCTGGAATTCGATGTGGCGCGGATTCTCGACCAGCTTCTCCATATACAGGTCGCCGGAGGAGAATGCCGCGGCAGCTTCGGCCTGCGCCTGTGCCATCAAGGGGCCCAGCTCGTCTTGCTTGCGGACAATCCGCATGCCCCGCCCGCCGCCTCCCGCCGAGGCTTTGAGCATTACCGGATAACCGATGCGCTCCGCGATTTCGACCGCTTCTTCCGGGCTCTTGAGGATACCCACGGAACCAGGCAGGATCGGCACGCCGTTTTCTTCCATCGCGGCGCGGGCGATCTGCTTCAGCCCCATGCGGCGGATCACGCCGGCCGGCGGACCGATGAACTTCAGCCCGCTGGTCTCGCACACCTCCGCGAAATCGGCGTTCTCGGAAAGAAACCCATAGCCCGGATGCACCGCATCGCAGTTGGTGATTTCCGCAGCGCTCATCACTGCGTGAATATCCAGATAGCTGCGCGCGCTCTTGGCCGGACCGACGCAAATGGCTTCGTCGGCGAAGCGCGTGTGCAGGCTGTGGCGATCGGCTTCGGAATAGATCGCCACGGTGCGAATGCCCAGATCCTTGCAGGCGCATAGAATACGCACCGCAATTTCGCCCCGGTTCGCGATCAGGATTTTTTGGAACATAGGAAACTAGCGCGGCCGGATGGAGAACAGCGCTTCTCCATACTCCACCGGACGGCCGTTCTCCACCAGCTTGGCGGCGATCACTCCAGCGATCTCCGCCTCGATTTCGTTCATCAGCTTCATGGACTCGATGATGCACAGCACCTGGCCTTGCTCCACCGTATCGCCCACGTTGACGAACGGCGCCGATCCCGGCGACGCAGCATCATAGTATGTCCCCACGATGGGCGATTTTACAAGTGTATGGCCCGGGTCCTCTGCTCCCGTGGCGGGCGCGGATTCAACGGCAGAGGGGGTTTCCTGCGCCGGGGCGGCTGCCGGCACGGCGGGTGAAACCTGGTATTCCGCTACCTGGCCGGCCTTGCGGATGCGGATCCTCTCGCCTTCCCGCTCTATTTCCAGCTCGCCTACGCCGCTTTCGTTGAACAGCGCCAGCAGCTCGCGTATTTCATCTATTGTCATTACGCCGGTCATTACAGGTGAACAAACTCCTTGGTCGTGGGTGTCAGGACTTCGCAGCCGTTGGCGGTGACCAGCACGGTGTCTTCAATCCGAACACCTCCAAAGCGGTCGATATAGGCTCCGGGCTCGATAGTGATCACCATCCCGGCCCGCAGCACGGTCTTATCCTTTTTCCCGATTCGAGGACCCTCATGGATCTCGAGCCCCAGGCCGTGACCGGTGGAATGGACGAACTGCCGGTCCAATCCATGCTTTTTTAGCACTTCCCGGGCCGCCCCGTCCACTCGCGCCGCTGTGACCCCCGGCCGTACGGCCGCAATACCAGCCAGCTGCGCTTCCAGAACCGCGCCATACAGCGTCTGGACCCGCTTGGTCGGGATGCCCAGGAAAGCCATCCGGGTCATGTCGCTCATGTAGCCGTCCAGGCAAGCTCCCATGTCGATCAGAAGCAGGTCATTTTCCTCCAGGCGCCGGCTGGTCGGCTGGGCATGGGGAAGCGCCGTGCGTGCGCCCCCCGCGACAATCGTATCGAAGGCCGGTTTTTCGGCGCCATGCAGCCGCATCTGATAATCCAGCTCGGCCGCGATGTCTCGCTCGCGCATGCCCAAACGAACCCGTCGCAGTGTCCGCGCGTAAGCCTCGGAATTGACGCGCACGCTCTTGCGGATGTTCTCGATCTCCTCCGGCGACTTGGTCATCCGCAGAGTTTCGATCACTCCGGGAATCGGCAGGAGCGAGGCGCCCAGCCGCAGCAGATCTTTCAGCTTCTGATGCTGCTCCAGGTTCAGCCAGGCCGGCTCAAATCCGATTTTCTTGAGCTTCTTGCGCTTGACGATGCCGGCGAGATCGTCAATCAAAGGCCGCTTGGCGATATGCAGTTTGCAGGTGATGATTTCAGCAGCTTCGAGCGCGTAGCGGGGATCGGTGAAGAAATGCGTCTCGGACGGGGTTACCAGCACCAACCCATTGGAGCCGGCATAACCCGTCAGATAGCGGACGTTAGCGGGAGAGCTGACCAGCAGGGCGTCGATTTTATGCCCGCTCAGCGCCGTCTGGACGCTGCGGCGCCGCTGTTCGAGTTCGGTCAAGCTCTTATTTTAGCAGGCGGTAGCAGCCTGGCTGAAGCTCACTATTGACACGCTCCCCGGCTAGGCATACCCTGGATAGGCGAACAAAAGGCGAATCGTATGGCTGCTGCTTTCCCTCTCGGCTGGCGTCATGTTGAACCCCATCAGGAAAGAGACACTCTCTCTGCTACAGGGCGCGACTTCCCGCGCGGCAGGATTTCCGAAATCACCGGCACGCGATCCAGCGGGCGCACCTCGGTGCTGCACGCGCTCCTCGCCGCTTCCACCGGTCAAGGCGAGTATGCGGCGCTGGTCGACACTCAGGACGCCTTCGACGCTTGCTCCGCCGCGTCCGCAGGGGTGGAATTATCGAAGCTGGTCTGGGTCCGCTGCGGTGGCAATGCCGAGAACGCCCTGCGCGCAACCGATCTGCTGATTCAGGCAGGCGGATTCGGCGTGGTCGCGCTGGACCTGGCCGAGGCCGCGCCGGCCGCACTGAACCGCATTCCTCCCACCGCCTGGTTCCGTTTCCGTCGAGCGCTGGAATCGACGCCCACCATCCTGGCGGTGCTCGCAGATCATCCGTTGGCGAAATCGTGTTCGTTCATGACGATCAAAATGCCGCCTCGTCGAGCGGTGTTTACCGGGAGCGCACCGTTCCTTTTATTACGTGATGCGGGTTAATCATGTTTGCGTGTATTCATGGGCCGGATGCCAACCGGCTAGCGGATTCCTTTTCTCCTTTCGTCGAAATGGTGGACGAGAAGACCGCGGTATTCACCGTGACGCAGCGTCAGATACGGCAGGCTGAAAGCCTGTCCTACCCTGTGGCTGTGGCCGCGACCGCGGAGGCCGCGATTCTGGCGGCGCGGAATCTGCCGGGCTACACTTTTATCCCGCCTGGGCAAGAGGCGCGCGTGCTAGGCGCGTTGTCTATCGACGCTCTCCCGCCCGATCCTGAACTTTTCGAGACGTTTCATCTGTGGGGGATTCGCTCACTGGATGATTTGTCACGGCTTCCGGATGACGCTTTAGCGTCGCGATTAGGCGCCCGGGGATTGTGGCTGCAACGCCTGGCGCGCGGAGTATTTGAGCGTCCTCTGCACCCTCGGCTCCCGGCGGCGGTTTACGAAGAATCCGCCGATCTGGAGCATCCCATCAAACTGCGCGAGCCTCTGCTGTTCCTGATCGCCCGATTCCTGCACGATCTGACGGCTCGGCTGAAATCGCAGTCGCTGGCGGCTGGTGCAATCCATCTCACTTTCAACGGCAAAGAAAAGAGGCGGAGCCTCCTCCCGTTTCCGACGAGGGATGTGAAGCTGCTACTGAAGCTGGTGGAGCATTCGCTGGAACGCCAGCCGCCCGGCGAACCCATCTCCAAGGTGCATCTAGAACTCGTTCCGACCGAGCCGCGACGCGTCCAGCATGGATTATTCACGCCGGCGGCGCCCGAACCGGAAAAACTCGAGCTGACACTGGGCAAGATCCGCGGATTGGTGGGAGAGAAGAACGTAGGGTATCCGGAATTGTTCGATACGTATCGTCCGGGTTTGGCCCGACCGACGGGCGTTTTGCTGCCGTTTCGATATTTCCGTCCTCCCTTGGAAGCGCGAGTGACTTCAGAACGTCTGTGGACGCGGATGTTCCAGGGAAAGATCCTGCAAATCGCCGGACCATGGCGATCGAGCGGCGATTGGTGGCGCTGCTCTGATGGAGAAAATGCCAATTGGAATCGCGACGAATATGATCTGGCGCTGAGCGACGGCGCGCTGTACCGAATTTATCTGGATCGCGTGCCGAAGAAGTGGTTCGTGGAGGGAGTCTATGACTAAATCAATTTTTGTAGACTTCCATACCCGCTCGGCGTTCAGCTTCCTCGAAGCCGCTTCCCTGCCCGAGGACTTGATCCAGCGCGCCGCCGGCCTGGGTCATTCCGCCATGTCTTTGATGGATCGCGATAATCTCGCGGGCGCGCCGCGCTTCTACATGGCCGCGAAAAAAATCGGCGCCAAGGCGCACATCGGCGCCGAAATCACGGGCGCGGACGGCGACCTCTACCCGTTGCTGGTCGAAAATCGCACTGGTTATCAGAATCTGTGCCGGCTGATTACCTCAATGAAGTTACGTTCGCCAAAAGGTCAAGCGTCCGCCTCACAGGAAGAACTGCATCGATTCTCGAGCGGCCTGGTGTGCCTGACCGGCGAAGGCCTTCCCACGCGTGAACGCTTTAACAAATTAACCAGCCTGTTCGGACGCAATAACGTCTACGCCGAGCTTCAGCGTCATTTCCATCGCGATCAGGAAGCGCGCAATCAAGCTGTGATCGAGCTGGCACGATCCATGCAGCTGCCGCTACTCGCGACCAATGGCGTACGCCATGCTTCTCCGCAGGAACGCGAGCTGGCCGATGTGCTCACCGCGGTTCGCCACAAGACTACGGTCATGGCAGCGGGACAGTTGCTGGCTCGCAATGCGGAGCGGTATCTCAAATCGCCGCAGGTGATGGAAAAACTGTTCTCCGACGTCCCCGAGGCCATCGCCGAAACCGCCGAGCTATCGGCGCGCCTCGATTTCACGCTCGCCAATCTGGGCTACGAGTTCCCCAAATATCCTGTTGGTTTTGGAGAAACGATGTCGTCGTTTCTCCGCCAACGGGTGGACGAAGGCGCGCGCCAGCGCTTCCGCCCGTATCACGAAAAAGCCCGCCGCCAGATCGAGCGCGAATTGGCGGTGATCGAAAAGCTCGACCTCGCGGGCTACTTTCTCATTGTCTGGGACCTGGTGGATTTCTGCCACCGCGAAAATATTCTGGTGCAAGGGCGCGGCTCGGCTGCCAACAGCGCGGTGTGCTACGCGCTGGGGATCACAGCAATCGATCCGGTAGCTATGGAGTTATTGTTCGAGCGGTTTCTCTCTGAAGAGCGGGGCGAGATGCCCGATATCGATCTCGACCTGCCTTCAGGCGATCAACGCGAGCGCGTGATCCAGTACGTGTACCAGCGCTACGGCGCTCGCGGCGCGGCCATGACGGCGAATGTTATCACCTATCGCGGGAAGTCTGCCGCGCGCGATGTCGGCAAGGCGCTGGGGTTCCCAACCGAGGCGCTGGAGAGACTTTCTTCGCTGGTCGCGACCTGGGGATGGCGCGATCCCGACGATACCGCGCAGAAGCAGTTCACCCAGGCCGGCTTCGATTTAAAAGATCCTCGCATCCAGAAATATCTTTCGCTGTACGTCGCCGCACAAAACCTGCCCCGACACCTGGGCCAGCATTCCGGCGGCATGGTAGTCTGCCAGGGCCAGCTCGATAGCGTGGTCCCGTTGGAACCCGCGACGATGCCTGGACGCGTGGTGATCGAGTGGGATAAAGAGGACTGCGCCGATCTCGGACTGATCAAAATCGATCTGCTGGGGCTGGGGATGATGGCGGTGCTGGAGGAATCACTTGAGTTGATTCGAGTGCATTACCCGGAACCGGTCGACTTGGCTCATCTCCCGCAGGACGATCCGGCGGTATATGCCGCGCTTCAAAAAGCCGACACCATCGGTCTGTTCCAGGTGGAAAGCCGCGCGCAGATGTCCTGTCTGCCTCGTTTAAAACCGAAGGAATTTTACGACATCGTAGTGCAAGTAGCCATCATTCGTCCCGGACCGATCGTGGGCAAGATGTTGCATCCTTACTTAAATCGGCGACAGGGATACGAAGAGGCCGCTTGCCTGCATCCGTCGCTTAAAAAGGTATTGGATCGCACACTGGGCGTGCCGCTATTTCAAGAACAGTTACTCCAGATCGCGATGATCGTAGCGAACTTCACTGGAGGCGAGGCCGAGGAGCTGCGCCGCGCGATGGGTTTCAAGCGCAGCGAGGCACGCATGCGCGAGATCGAGACCAAGCTGCGCAGCGGCATGACCACCAATGGCATCCTGGGCGAGACGCAGGACCGCATCGTGCAATCGATCACGTCTTTTGCACTGTATGGATTCCCCGAATCGCACGCGGCCAGTTTCGCGCTGATCGCCTATGCCAGCGCGTACCTGAAGTGCCACTATCTGGCAGCGTTCACCGCGGCCATTCTGAACAACCAGCCCATGGGGTTCTATCATCCAGCGACGCTGGTCAAAGACGCGCAGCGGCACGGGTTGCACTTCAAGCCAGTGGATGTGCAGCAATCGTCCTGGAAATGCACTATTGAGGACAACACCGTTCGCTTGGGATTGAATTACGTCCGCGGGGTGCGCAAGGAAACAGCCGAGGCGATCGTCTCCGCCCGGTGTGTCCGTCCCTTTTCTTCTATCAATGACGTGGTTCGCCGCGTTCCCGGCCTGCGGAAACCCGAGCTGCGGATGCTGGCCGAAGTCGGTGCGCTGAATTCGCTCGGCGGTCACCGTCGTGATGCGTTGTGGGAAGCGGAGCGTGCTTTACGCCCGGCAGGCTCTCTGTTCGAAGCTGTGGAAGCGGCGGAGCCGCCTTCGCCCCTGGCCCCTATGACCGCACCCGAGCGCATTCGTGCCGACTTCTACGGCACCGGCGTGACCATCGGGCCGCATCCGATGAAGCTCTATCGCGAAGGCTTGCGAACTCGTGGAGTTGTGGCCGCGGAAGATCTGCAGTACGAAAAGCACGGCCGCCTGGTGCGCGTGGCCGGATGCGTGATCTGCCGCCAGCGCCCCGGAACAGCGAAAGGCTTTATGTTCCTGAGCCTCGAAGACGAAACCGGCATCGCCAACGCCATCGTCGAGCCGGATTTGTTCGATGCCTTCCGCAAGACTCTGGTCACCGCACCATATCTGCTGGTGGAAGGCATCCTGCAAAACCAGCAGGGAGCGATTTCCGTGAAGCTAAATCGTGCCGAGCCGCTTAACTTCGAGGTGGCCGAGGTCCCCTCGCACGATTTTAGATAGCCGCAAATAAACGCGAATGAACGCGAATAAGTCTAACCCAGTTATTGATGCCAGATGCCCCAGGCACTGAATAAAAAGAAGTTTCCAACGATTGCGAAAAGCAAACGTCCCAGCCACATCGGCATTGGTATCTCGGTCCTGGCCCACGTGAAGTTCTCACCAACGACGGCTAAAATTAGCAATCCCAGTCCCACAGGGACTATTGGTGCAGCATCCATTGCGCCGTGTTTTAATCTTCCCGAACCAAGAAATGAACGGACGAACACTCCCGCTATGCCACCAACCAGCAGCACACCGCCAATAACAGGGCCGATCTTCTTAAGCACGGATAAATTTTAACCGAAATTCTAGTCGCAGCAGGATTCGCGTTCATTTGCGGCCATACTAGCCCAGCCGAACACCTACCAAGTATCTTTACCGGATCTCGATCAAACGCTCGCCGGCTGATACCAATGCCAAAGTCTCCGGCCAAACCAGCGCCACAACTTCGAGCAAAGCTTGCCGCCGGCAGTTCCCAATTCGAACCCAAATCAACTGGCCGTCTGGTGCAGTGCGTTCAAGGAAGTGGAGGAAATCATAATCTTTTGATATCAAGACAAACTTGTTCTCCACCGCAAAAGACCAGAGCTCCGCGTCTCCTGATTGGGCCAACCCCAGGTCCAGCACATGTGCCGCCTCAGTACCCATGTCAGTAAGAAAGCGTGCCAGGGCTGAAGGGAGCTGATTATCGACCAGAAATTTCACGAAGCCCGGACCACGGAGTGGTCGGCCTGGTAGGCCGCGTATTCCAAAACCGCGTAGATATCCTCAGATTCCAGAAAAGCATAATCCGCCAGGATCTCCGCGTGGGTCGCTCCGGATGCGAGCAGCTCCAGAATATCTGTAACCCTGATCCGGTATCCGCGAATGCACGGACGTCCACCACACTGCTTGGGATCCACAGTGATGCGCGCCAGACGGTCCGGTTTCATGCTGTTTCTAGGTTAGAACAAAATCCGCATCAGAGCACACGTTTGCGGCCATACTTAAAAGAGTGTCTCCTGCCCGCGAAATTGCCTTCCGAGTACTCCAGCGCGTCCATGGCGGTGGATACGCCACCGACCTGCTACGCCGTGAATCGGGCGATGCCCGCGATCTCGCCCTGGCCGAAAGCATCACGCTTGGATGCCTGCGGCATCAGTCGCAACTGGACTACTTAATCGAATTCTTCTCCGGTCGCAAGCAGCCCAAGCTCGACGACGAAGTCCGCATCGCGCTCCGCATGGGCATCTTCCAACTCCGCTATCTCGACCGCATTCCCGCCCACGCCGCAGTAGCCGAAAGCGTCGAGCTGGTCAAGCAGGCTCACAAGCGCTCCGCCGCCGGATTCGCCAACGCCGTCCTGCGCAAGGTAAATCGTAACCACGTCCAATGGCCGGATCAAGCTACCGAACTCAGCCTCCCCGCCTGGATGCTCGAACGCTGGCAGCATCAATATGGCGAGCAGGAAGCCGCCGCCATCGCCCGCGCCGCGCTCGAACAACCGGAGGCCGCTATCAACCCCGACACCGGCCGTCAGCAGGATCCCGGTGCGCAGTCCATCGTGCCATTGCTAGAGATCCAGCCGGGCATGACAGTGCTCGACCTCTGCGCGGCTCCTGGGAATAAAACGGCCCAGGCTTTGGCGCTGGGAGCCAATGTGATCGCCGCGGACAGATACTTAAAGCGCCTTACTGAGGTTCCCATGGAAGCACGGCGCATAGTCCTGGACGCCGGCACGACTTTACCCTTCAACATGAAGTTCGATCGAATCCTAATCGACGCGCCCTGCTCGGGAACCGGAACACTGGCCCGCAATCCCGAAATCAAATGGCGTCTGCGCGAAAGCGATCTGGCGCGGTTCGCCGCCCTGCAACGCAAGATCCTCGAAAACGCCCTCCCACATCTGAAATCCGGCGGGAGGCTGGTTTACTCCACGTGTTCGCTCGAACGGGAAGAAAACGAAGACATTGTAGCTAGCCTGGCAGTGGCCTCGACCCACCTCCGCCTGCCCGGGCGCGATCCCGGCGACGGGTTTTTCGCCGCCACGATACTGGTTTGCTAGCATTGAGGATAGTCGCTCATGGTTGAGATCCTGCCATCGATTCTCTCGGCCGATTTTGCCCGTCTGGGCGAGCAGATTGCAGCGCTCGAGACGGCTGGCTGCCGCATGCTCCACGTGGACGTCATGGATGGCCATTTCGTGCCCAATATCACCATTGGACCGCCCGTGGTCGAGTCCCTGCGGAAGGCCACCCGGGCCATTCTGGACGTGCACCTGATGATCGAGGATCCCGATGAGTACGCGCCCATTTTCATCCAGGCCGGGGCCGACCAGATTCTGGTGCATCAGGAAGCCTGCCGCCATCTGGACCGCACCCTGCGGATGATTAAAAGCGAGGGCGCCAAGGCGGGTGTAGTGATCAATCCGGGAACGCCGGTGGCCATGCTGGACGATGTCCTGGAAGTCGCCGACTACGTCCTGGTGATGAGCGTAAATCCCGGTTTCGGCGGCCAGCAATTCATCCCCAACGCGCTCCGTAAGGTGCGGCAGCTGGTGGTCCGGCGCAAGGAACGGGGATTGCACTTCGCCATCGAGATCGATGGGGGCGTAACCCGGGAAAACCTTGGGAAGATTGTAGATGCGGGTGTGGAGTGGGTGGTGGCCGGGTCGTCTATTTTTCACAGTGTGAATCCGCCGGCCGCATTCGAGGAAATGCGCCGCATCGCACACGACGCCAGCGCCATTCGGGTATAGTCAAGAGGTTGTCCATGCATTTTTCGAAATTGTCCTTCGCCACGCTAAAGATTGCGGCGCCGCTGGCCGTGGCTCTGGCTGTGAGCTCCTGCGCCTTTAAGCACAAGAAATACGAGAATCCGATTACGGCGCAAACCCAGCAGCCGGATAAGATTCTGTACGACAAAGCCATCAAGGACCTGGAAAAGGGCCGCTACGAAATCGCCCGCATCACGCTCAACACGCTGATGAATACCTACGAATCGAGCGAGTATATGGCCAAAGCCAAGCTGGCTGTTGCCGACGCCTGGTATCGCGAGGGAGGCGCGCGCGGGCGGGCTCAGGCGGAAGCCGACTACAAGGACTTCATTTTGTTCTATCCGACCATGCAGGAGGCCGCCGAATCGCAGGAAAAGCTCTGCATGATTCATTATCAGCAGATGGACAAGCCCGACCGCGATCCGAATGAGGCACTGCGCGCCGAACAGGAATGCCGCCAGGTTCTGACACAATTCCCCAATTCCAAATTTGCTCCGGAAGCGGAGCAGCTTCTGCGCAACGTCCAGGAAGTGCTGGCGGATGCCGAAATGCGGGTAGGCGACTTCTATCATCAGCGCGGCAGCTTCGCATCGGCCGCCAACCGCCTGGGCGGGGCGGTAGACCAGTATCCGCTGTATAGTCGCGCGGACGAAGCGCTGTGGCTTGAAGGCGACTCCTTTACCCGGCTGGGGCCGCGTTTCCGCCAGCAGGCCGGCGATACGTATGCTCGCCTGGTCCGGGACTATCCGCTGAGCGATTTCGCCGAGCAGGCCAAGACCCGGCTAAAGACCCTGGAGATGCCGATTCCGGCTGCCGATCCCGCCGCTGAGGCGCGCATGCGTTTTGAAAAAGAAAATCGTACCCATCCGGGCATGTTCCATCGCCTCACCGGCTTTATGCGCCAGACTCCGGACACCGGTATGGCCGCGAAATCCGGCACGCCGCAGATGAATCCGCCCAAGCAGAATATTCCCGTCACCGTTCCGGTTCCGGGCTCGCAAGCCGGATTCCAGGGCGATGTGACCGTTACGCCGGTGGCCGATCCCTCGGCACTTGAGAATAATCCCGACGCGCGCCCCCAGCCGCAGCCCGCTAAACCTAAGCCCTAGCCCGAATGCCGGAACGCGAATGAGCACCATTCTGCTGGCGGACGACAGCCCGCACGCCCAGCGGATGGGCGAGCGCATTCTGCGCGAAGAGGGCTTTGAAGTCTCGAGTGTCACGGATGAAGCCGGCGCCCTTGCACGCTTGGCCGATGGCGATCCGGATCTGGTGATCGTGGACGCGTTCCTTCCCGGCAATGGAGGTCTCGATCTCTGCCGCTACGTCAAGAAGTTCCACCGTCACGTGCGGGTCATCCTCACCGCGGGCCAGCTCGAGCCGCTGGATGAGAAGGAGGCTCGCGCGGCCGGCTGCGATGCCGTGCTGCGTAAGCCGTTTGAAGCGTCCATGGTCATCGGAACCATCCGCTCCCTGGTGCAGGAAGCCAAGCTAGCCCGAGGACTGTTCGCGGAAGCCATGGCGGCGGTTCCCCCTTTGCCGGTTTCCGATGCGCTGGCCGCACAAACTGTTCAGACTCCTCCTGACCCGGAGCGGATTCAGGCGGCCATCACCCTGGCTCTGGACGCGGCTCTTCCCAACCTGGTGCGTGAAATTACCGAAAAAGTTTTGGTAGCCTTAGGTCACTAAGCAAGACTCACCTTCAACCACATGCCTGACAATAGTTTTGACATCGTATCGAAAATCGAGCTGCCGGAAGTAAGCAACGCCATTCAGCAGGCGATGAAAGAAGTCCAGCAGCGTTATGACCTAAAGAGTTCGAATTCGAATATCGAGCTACAGGAGAAAGACAACAAAATCCTCCTGCAAAGTAAAGACGAATTCAGCCTGAAGGCAGTGATCCAGATCCTGGAGCAGAAGCTGGTGAAGCGCAATGTTCCCTTGAAGGGCCTGATCCACGGGACCATCACGCCCGCAGCGGGATCCAGCGTCCGGCAGGAGATCAGCCTGCAGCAAGGCATCCCCATCGAGAAGGCGCGCGACATCGTGAAGGTGATCAAGGACAGCAAGAAGAAAGTCCAGGCGTCGATCCAGGGGGACCTGGTGCGCATCTCCGGCAAGGATCGCGACACCTTGCAGGAAGTGATGGCACTCCTGCGCTCCAGCGATTTCGGGATCGACATGCAGTTTACGAACTATAGAAGCAATTAGTGGCTCGCAAGATCGAATCTCTACTTCTGGAGGGGCCAGCCGGGCGTCTGGAGGCTCTGCTCGAAGAGCCGGAAGACGGAGATTCCCGCGAAGCCGCATTGGTGTGCCATCCACATCCCCAGCATGGGGGAACCATGCACACCAAAGCGGTCTATCGCATGGCTCGCGGGCTGCGAACCGCCGGCGCCGTGGTGCTGCGCTTCAACTATCGCGGGGTCAACTTGAGCGCAGGTGAATACGCGCACGGCGAAGGCGAACTCGAAGACGCCCGCAGCGCGCTCCATTATCTGCGCCTGCGTTACCCTGATCTGCCGTTTACACTCGCGGGGTTCTCTTTCGGATCGCGCATCGCGCTGCGCTTGGGGTGTGAGGGAATTGGTGCACGGCGGGTCATTGCCGTGGGGTTCCCGACTACCTATAAAGACCGCTCGTTCCTGGCGGGGTGCACCGTACCGAAGATCTTCGTACAAAGTACCCGCGATCAGTACGGCCCCATCTCCGAATTAGAGCCGCTGGTCGCGTCGCTAGCCGAGCCGAAGAAGCTGGTGCTGGTGGAGGCCAAGGATCACTTCTTCGCCGGCGCTCTGCCGGAACTGGAGCGCGCCATTGCCGGCTTAGACCTTTTGCAGACTGCTTCTTAGACGTTCGCGCGCGGAAAATTGGCAACGCCCTGTTAGCCTCAGGCTAGCGTAGGAGAGGAAATCTGTTTAGTCAGTATCGGGAACGCAACAATGTACGTCGGGTACGGCTAAACCCCAGCGAGACGCAGTTCGCGCCGCATGCGGCGAGTGGCTCGCTCCGCGATCAGATCCGCGATCTTGCCCAGCAGCCCAGGAACGTCTTCTGGACTGATCAGCATCGATCTCTGTTGGCGGGCAGTCGGCTCCGGGCGGAAATCCTGATATGCAGTGATCAGGGCTGTGGCGGGCTTGTAATCCATCATCCGCGCATGAGCCAGCACCTTCAAGCCGGCCTCGGGCGATTCCATTTGCAGATCGCTCAGAACCAGCTCATATTCGCCTTCATCCAGCTTCCCCACCGCTTCCGCGGCGCTGGCGGCCACATTGACCTTATAACCGCCCGCTTCCAGCACGGTCTTCAAAGTCAGCCGGCTGGCCGGATCATCGTCCACCAGCAGGACTCTTGCTAACTCGTACTCTGATATATGGAAAGCAGGATTCATCCGTTGCCATCTACAGTTTACTCCAGAAGTTCTATTTCGAATCCGTAGATTTTCTTAGTACTACTGTGGGCCTACTTAAGTTATTAATTTTGAGCGCCTTGGCGGAAAACCTGGGTAAAGATGCGGTCCACGTGGGTCAGCTGCCGATCCACCGAAAACGCGGCTCGAATCTTTTCAAGGGGCAGAAAATAAATGACTTCCTTGTCCGACTCCACGGCGGAACGGAAGCTCGTACCCCCTTCCCAGGACCGCATGGCATGTGTTTGCACCAGCTTATAGGCCTGCTCGCGAAGCATCCCCGCCGCGGCCAAATCCAGCAATAGCTGCCCGGAGAAGATCAGCCCTTGCGTCGCTTCCAGATTTGCGAGCATGCGTTCCGGATACACTCGCATCCCATCTACCAGCCACCGCGTCTTGGCCAGCAGATAGTCGGTAAGAATCGCCGAATCCGCCAGAATCACACGCTCCACCGAGGAGTGGGAGATATCCCGCTCATGCCACAGGGCCACGTTTTCGAAGGCCGCCTGGGCATTTGAACGGACGACTCTGGCCAACCCGCAAATCTGCTCCGAGACCACTGGATTGCGCTTGTGAGGCATGGCCGACGAGCCCTTCTGCCCGGCTCCAAAAGGTTCCTCCGCTTCCCGAACTTCAGTACGCTGCAGATGGCGGATTTCGAGAGCGATCTTTTCCAGGGTTGCGGTGATGAGCGCGAGCGAGGACACCCATGCCGCGTGGCGGTCCCGCGCAATCACCTGCGAGGAGATCGCCGCGGGCTTCAGGCCCAGCCGGGCGCAAATCTTTTCTTCCGCCTCCGGCCCGATGTGTCCGAAGGTTCCCACGGCTCCCGAAATCTTTCCTACCCGCAGATCTTCGGCGGCCGCTTCCAGACGTCCCGTGCCGCGCACGACCTCGTCATACCAAAGAGCCAATTTCAATCCGAACGTGATCGGCTCGGCGTGGATGCCGTGGGTGCGCCCGATCTGCACCGTGTTCTTGAATTCGTAAGCACGGCGTTTGAGGATCTCCGCCAGCTCCCGCGCGCCTTGAATCAGGATCTTGGACGCCTGCTTCAGCATCAGTGCCTGGGCTGTATCCACCACGTCGTTGGAAGTAAGACCGAAATGGAGCCAGCGGGAAGCGTCGGCAGCGCCCGCAGCGGCCATTTTCTCCGCGACGGCCGTGGTGAAGGCGATCACATCGTGCCGGGTCTCGCGCTCAATTTCGTCAATACGGGCGATGTCGAACGCCGCATGGGCCCGGAGTGCCCGGGCCGCTTCGGACGGCACTTCTCCCGACTCGGCCAAAGCCTCGGCAGCCGCGATCTCCACTGCCAGCCATTGATCGAACTTGTTTTGTTCGCTGAAAATCCGGCCCATCTCGGGCCGCGTGTATCTAGAAATCATGAGAAGTGGTCGGAGGTCAATAACAAAAAGCTTCTAATAGCTGGCCGGGCTCCGCGATCAGTAATTTGGTGAACAAGCTGCGCCCGTCCAGAGCGCCCAGAGCCGCCTGGCGGACCAGTTCAGGATGATTATTGTGCTCGCTCAAATGCCCCAGAATGAGAGTCGAGGTGCTGTAGTCCAGGTCGTCGCGCACGAAGGTCGAAGCCGCGTCATTCGATAAGTGCCCCATGCGGCCCATTACCCTCTGCTTCACCGACCACGGATAAGGTCCTACTTTGAGCATATTCAGATCGTGATTGGATTCGAGCAGCAGTGCATCGGAACCACGCAGCTGGACCCGTACCGAATCCGGCAGATAGCCGAGATCCGTGGCGATCGAGACCTTGATGCCCTCGGCCCGAAACGAGAATCCAACCGGATCCACGGCGTCGTGTGGAATGGTGAAACTGGTGACTTCGATATCCCCGATGGTAAAGGACGCTCCGGCCTGGAAGAGTTCAAGATTCGGCACGCATTCGCCCCACGGGATGCACGGGGCCGTCAGCCGCGAAACGTACACCGGGATCTGAAAACCGTCGCGGGGTTTGGCCAACACGGGCAAACCGGCCACGTGATCGCTGTGCTCGTGGGTGATCAGGATGGCGGTGAGCGACTGGGGGGATACGCCGATCCGCTCCAGGCGCTCGAACGTATCCTTGCGGCTCAAGCCGGCATCAATCAGAAGACGGGTCTTCGCGGTCGCCAGCAGTGTGGCGTTCCCAGTACTAGACGACGCAAGTACCCAGCCCCTTACGATAAGAATCTCTCCCTAAGACTGCATGATAACCCACTACAATGGTTTTAAGTTATGAAAGTTCGCGTTTACGTCTCCTATAAGTCCACCGTGCTCGATCCGCAGGGGCAAACCATCCAGAGCGCGCTCAACGGACTAGGGCATAGGACCGTTAAGGCCGTGCGGCAAGGCAAGTATTTCGATATCGAAATCCAGGCAGGTGCGACCAGAGAACAGGTACAGAAGGAAATGGACCAAGTGGCGCGGGACGTGCTAGCCAATCCCGTCATGGAAGACTACCGGGTAGACATTCTGGATTGATTTAAGGACATGACATGTGCGGAATAGTTGGCTACATCGGAGGGCAGAAAGCGGTACCCATAATCCTCGACGGGCTGAAGCGCCTGGAATACAGGGGATACGATTCGGCCGGAATCGCAGTGCTCGAAAAGGGCAACTGCCTGGGGGTGCGGCGGGCACAAGGCAAGCTGCGTAACCTCGAAGAGACTTTGCGTTTGAATCCGGTAGAAGGGTCCTATGGCATCGGCCACACGCGTTGGGCGACACACGGAAGGCCTACCGAAGAGAATGCCCATCCGCATCGCGATTGCCACGGCGACATCGTGGTGGTGCATAACGGCATCGTCGAGAATTACCTGGCTCTGAAGCGCCAGCTGGTCGAAGAAGGCCACCGCTTCGTTACCGAGACCGACACGGAAGTGATCGCCCATCTGGTCGAAAAGTATTTCGACGGAAATCTCGAGAACGCCGTGCGCGATACAGTTCGCCAGTTGACCGGCGTATTTGCGCTCAGCGTGATCTCGCGCAAGGATCCCAACAAGATCGTGGCCGCGCGCTCCGGACCGCCGGTGGTGGTGGGTCTGGGAGACGGCGAATATTTCGTGGCTTCCGACGTACCTGCGATTCTGGGTTATACACGCGACATGTTCTTCCTGGCCGACGGCGATATGGCCATCCTCACCCGCGACGGCGTCCATCTCACCGATTTCAACGGGCGCCCGATCAAGCGCCAGGTGTCTCACATCCTGTGGGATCCCATCATGGCGGAAAAGGGCGGCTACAAGCACTTCATGCTCAAGGAAATCTATGAGCAGCCGCGCGCCGTTCGCGATACGACCCTGGGCCGCGTCGGGCAGGAGTCAGGGCGCATTTTCCTCGACGAGATGGACATCTCCGCCAAGGAGTTCAAGGAATTCCGCCAGGTGCGCATCGTGGCGTGTGGAACCAGCTGGCATGCGGCTCTCGCAGGCAAGTTCATGATTGAGCGTCTGGCGCGAGTACCGGTTGAAGTCGACTACGGCAGCGAATTCCGCTATCGCGATCCGCTGGTCGGTAAAGACACGCTCACGGTGGTGATTTCGCAGTCGGGTGAAACCGCCGACACCCTGGCGGCGCAGCGCGAAGCGAAAAGCAAAGGGTCCAAGACCCTGGCCATCTGCAACGTGGTGGGGTCGATGATCACGCGCGAGGCGGCCGGCACCTTGATTACTCACGCGGGTCCGGAAATCGGCGTGGCTTCCACCAAGGCGTTCACCTGCCAGTTGACCGCGCTGTTTTTGCTGGCGATGTACCTGGGCCAGCAGCGCGAAGTCCTGGATGAAGCCACCTCGCGCCATCTGGTGGACCAGCTCACGCACCTGCCCAGCCAGATGGAAGGTATCCTGCGCCACGACCATATCTACGAAGATCTGGCTAAAGTCCTGTTCCGCTCCACGGATTTCCTTTACCTGGGCCGCGGCATTCATTTCCCCATGGCTCTGGAAGGCGCCCTGAAGCTCAAGGAAATTTCCTACATCCATGCCGAAGGCTATCCGGCGGGCGAAATGAAGCATGGACCCAACGCCCTGATCGACGAGAATCTTCACGCCGTGGTGCTGGCCACGCGCGATTTCTCCAGTGAGGCCAGCCGCCAGCTGTACGAGAAGACCCTTTCAAACATTCAGGAAGTAAAAGCCCGCGAGGGCAAGGTGATCGCCGTGGCTTGCGAAGGCGATGAAGAAGTGGTCAAGACCGCCGATCACGTGATTCCCATCCCCAGCACTCACGAACTGCTGCTGCCGATTCTCGAAGTGGTGCCGCTCCAGTTGCTGGCGTATCACATCGCGGTTCGCCGCGGCTGTGACGTCGACCAGCCGCGCAACCTGGCCAAGAGCGTCACCGTAGAGTAGCTTGCACTGCACGATCGAAATCCGCACGCGCGGCAAGGGTCTGTACCCCTGCACCCGCGAGGTGGCGAAGTGGGTAGCTTCGACCAAGGCCGAAACCGGTCTGCTGACGTTGTTTATCCAGCACACCTCGGCGTCGCTGGTGATTCAGGAGAATGCCGATCCCGACGTGGTGCTGGATCTGGCGGACTTTTTCGAACGAATCGCGCCCGAGAAATTCGGATACAGGCATGACACCGAAGGTCCCGACGACATGCCGGCGCATATTCGCTCCGCGCTCACGCAGACCAGCTTATCGATTCCGGTGATCGGCGGACGGATGGCGTTAGGAACCTGGCAGGGTATTTATGTGTTCGAGCATCGCTCGGGGCCGCAGAGCCGCAGCGTGGTGCTCTATCTGGCGACTTAGAGATTCGCGTACACCGACCGCTCGAAGTCGCTCAGGAGTCCCACCGCTTCCTTATCCACGAACGGCAGGAACTGCATCATGATCACGGCGCAAATCCCGCGCGACGGATCGATCCAATAAAAAGTGTTGTACACGCCCGCCCACGCCAGGCTCCCGGCGGAACGGCCGCCCGGATACGCCACCGTGTTGATCAGGAAGCCCAGACCCCACTTGTCGATAGCTTCGGGATGCAGATTCACGTCGCTCGACGTATTGGGCTGGTAGCTCTTCAACCGTCCCGCGCCCAGGTCGCCGATCTGATTCACACTCATCATTTCTACCGACTTCGCGGTGAGAATGTCATCGCGCACGCCGGTCCGGCCATAGCGCAGGATCATCTGCATGAAGCGGATGTAATCGGGCGCTGTGGAAGAGAGACCGCCTCCGCCGTTGAACGCGGCGGGCCTGGGGGGAATGGCGCGCGGAACCTCCTGCAGTGGACCTCCGTTCTGGCGCCGTGATTGGCTCACCAGGCGATCGAACTTGTTGGCCGGGAAAATGAACGTCGTGTCATTCATTCCCAGCGGCTGGAGAATGTGGCTCTGGAAATATTGTTCCAGGTTCAGGCCGCTCACCGCCTCCACCAGACGTCCCGTCCAGTCGGCGCTGTAGCCGTATTGCCAGCGAGTGCCCGGTTCGAACACCAAAGGCGCCAACGGCGCAACTACCCCTGGCGGCAAAGGCGCGGTCGCCTGTGTGTACTTGAACATTTCCTCGGACCATACCGGATAGGCGAAGCCGGAGGTGTGGGTGAGCAGATGCCGCAGCGTAATCGCCTTGACCGCCGGACGAAGCGCCGGCTGTCCAGAAGGGAGAAACCCTTCGATCACGTTGAGTTTGCCCAATTCCGGGAGATACTTCGCTACCGGCTCATCCAGCTTTAGTCTTCCGCGCTCGACCAGTTGCATGGCCGCTACCGACGTGATGGCCTTGGTCATGGACGCGATCTGGAAAATAGAGTCGGGCTGAATATCGATCCCCGATACAGAGTCGCGCTTTCCGAATGCCCCGCTGTAGAGGATCTTGTTCTGCGATGCGACCATGGCCGCCACGCAGGGAATTTTCCGGCGCTCCATGCCTTCGCGCAGCGTGCGGTCAATGGCGCCGATGGAGGTGGATGCGCCAAACAGCTGTTGCGCCTGCGTTCCCAGGAGGACCATCCCTGCCAACGGGCCTCCGAACTGCCGCCTGGTGAGGTGAGTCATGACTCTACTTGAATACCACAGACCACCGGGAATTTTTTCGGTATTCGGAAATTTCTCCCGGCGAGATCGGTAAGAATTCAACATTTCGAAGCGTGTCCCCTTCGCGCGCAAGCGCCACGCTCCGTTCAACCGACGTATTCAGAGAACTTACACTCGTCCAAACTTTTTTCATACTATGGCCAGCCAATTGCGATGTCCGAAAGTCCCCCGTCAGTAGTTACTGAGCGTCCGATTGAAGTGAGTAAATCAGATTGTACGATCCACGCTTTGACACCCAAAACTTGTCCGACGAAGAGCGCCAGAGTTTGATCCTGAAGCATCTGCCGCAGGTTCGCCTGCTCGCTCGCAGAATTCACGCCCGCCTGCCTGAGAATGTAAGCCTGGACGATTTGGTTTCCACCGGCGTCGTCGGCCTCATCTCGGCGATCGATCGTTTCGACCCGTCGCGCCACGTCCAGCTGGGAGCCTATGCCACGCACAAGATCAGGGGAAGGATATTAGACAGCCTGCGCCGCCTGGATTGGGCGCCGCGTCAGCAGCGCAAGCGCGCTAAGCAAATTCAGGCCGCAATCGCGGCAGCGGAGCGACGCCTGCACCGGGCGCCCACGGAACAAGAGATCGCCACCGAGCTTAATATCACCGTCGATCGCTATCGCCACTGGCAGGTGCATGTATGCGGACTGAACCTGGGGAGACTGGAGACGGAGGGATCTGACAATTTCGAGAAATCCGACTTGTTCCGCTTTCTTTCCGGCGATCCGAGCGAGCTCCCGTCAGCCGTATTCGAACGCAACGAATTGCAACGCGCCCTGGCGGCGGCGATCTCGGGACTGCCGGAGATCGATCAAACCGTCTTGAGCCTGTACTATCGCGACGAGCTAAAGCCGCGGGAAATATCCAAGATCACCGGCCTGCACGAATCGCGGATATCGCGGATCAGGTCGCGAGCGATCCTGCAGCTCCGGGCTGGCATGGCCAAACTCTGGCCCACGGGTGGACGCCGCGAGCGTTCCTCCGGACACGCCTGAAACCCGGAATTCTTCCCGGCACGAAAGGTTGGCCGGCTCGCGCGATTACTGGACGAAGCGGCGGTCGCGCCGCAGGATTGCCGGGACGTCCAGGTCGTCAAACAAAGGCTCGGAAGGCCCGTTGGCATGGGCCGCGGCAGCCATGGGCGGTTCGTCGTACTCGGGATGCTGCGGCTCTGGCGCCACATCCACCGGCTGCGGCTGGGTCAAGCCTGATTTAGGCGAGACAGGCTCCGGCTCGGCAGCCTGCAAAACCACCTCAGCACGAGGCGGTTCGGCGCGCGCGGGCTCTGGCATCGTCGCGTGTTCCGCGATCACCGAGGCCGGCCGGGGCCGCCGCGTTATGGTCGGCAACCCGGCGCGCTCGAAGCCGGTGGCGATAACCGTAACCTTCACCTCGTCGCCCAGGGCTTCATTCAACACCACGCCGAAGTTGATCTCCACCTCGTCATTTTGAGCCGCGGCGCGGATCAGCGTGCAGGCCTTGTTCACTTCGTGCAGGCCCAGGCTGCGCGAGCCGGTGATATTCACCAGCACACCGCGCGCGCCACGCACTCCGCCTTCATCCAGCAGCGGGCAGCCGATGGCTTTCTCCGCCGCGGCCGCAGCGGCGTTGGGACCCTTGGCCGAAGCCGTGCCCATCATGGCGTAGCCCATGCCGACCATGATGCTGCGAACGTCTGAGAAATCGCGATTCACCAGCCCGGGCGTGGTGATGATGTCGCTGATGCCCTGCACCGCTTGCCGCAGAACGTCGTCCGCCAGGCGAAATCCGTCGAAGATGCTGGTATCCGGAGAGGCTTGGTCCAGCAGGCGATCGTTGGGAATGGCGATGACCGTGTCGGCCACGCCGCCCAGTTCGGACAAACCCTGCTCGGCTTGCTTACGGCGCTTGGATCCTTCGAAAGCGAAGGGCTTGGTGACCACGGCCACCGTCAGAGCGCCCAGTTCCTTGGCCAGCGATGCGACCACTGGCGCGGCTCCCGTGCCGGTACCGCCGCCCAGACCCGCGGTGACGAACACCATGTCGGCGCCCTCCAGCAGATCAATGATCTTTTCGGTATCCTCGAGCGCCGCTTGCCGTCCCACCGACGGATCCGAGCCGGCGCCGAGGCCGTTGGTGATCTTCGACCCGATCGCCAGTTTGCTGGGCGCGGGAGAGGAAGCCAGGGCTTGCACATCCGTATTCAGGACGCAGAACTCCACGCCCGCCAACCCTTCCTGCAGCATGCGCGCTACGGCATTGGAGCCTCCTCCGCCCACGCCGAAAACCTTAATGCGCGTCCGGGGCGCGGCTTCTTCCTGGATCACAAACTTCAGTGCATCGAGTGCCATGGAATTCTCCCTCTGTACCTGAACCTTCTTTTTGGCGCGTGGCTCGCTCATCGCATCACCAATCCCATCAGGCCCCGGCTGCGGCTCTGCGGCGGACGGTGCAGTTTCAACTTCGCGGAATACATCGCCAGGCCGGCCGCGGTGGCCCACACCGGACTGCGCAGTTCCTCCGGCCAATCTCCAATCCCCCTGGCGAAGCCCAGACAGGCGGTCGAGTCCAGCTTCTTCTCCGCCATATCCCACATGCCGGGCAGCATGGCGCCGCCGCCGGTGAGCACCACGCCTTCAAGAAGATTCCGGTCCATGCCGGCGCGCTGGATTTCGGCCCGTACGAAACCGAACAACTGATCGGCGCGGGCATCCAGCACCTCGATCAACTCGCTGCGATGCGCTTCGCGTGAGGGGCGGCCTTCGGCCGAGGGAATCTCGATCAGCGTCGACTCGGACGTTAGCCCCAGCATGGCGCAGCCGTACTGCTGCTTGAGGCTTTCGGCATCGTCGTAGGCGACTTTCAGCATCCAGGCGATATCCCGCGTGAAGTGATCGGCGGTGACCGGAATGCTGGAAGCCAAAATCAGCTTCTCGCCGTCGTAGACCACCAGACCGCTCGACTCCAGACCGATGTCGACGATGGCGACGCCCCGCGCGCGCTCCTCCGGCCCCACGCAGGCATACGCCGCAGCCATGGGCTCGAATACGGTCTCCTCCACCGGCAAGTGCGCCAGGTGCGCCGACGAGATCAGCGCCTGGTGCTCCTGCACCGAACCGGTCACCAGATGGACATTGGCTTCCAGGCGCGAGCACACACTCCTGGTCGGCTTGCGGAAACCGGCTCGTCCATCCAGTATGAAATCCTGGGGAGCCACATGCAGCACCATCCGGTCGCGCTCCAGCGCCACATCCGCGCCGAGCTCGACCGCGTACGTCAGATCACCCGCATCGATTTCGCGGGGTCGTCCGAACTCGTACAGTCCACGCCCCTGGGCGCCGTGAATCGAGCGCCCTCCGATACCCAGGGTGGCCGCTTCCACCGAGACTTTCGCGCCCCGCTCGGCATCCGCCACGGCCGCGCGAATGGATTCGGCCACGGCGTCCTGATCGGTGATGCGTCCCTTGGTCCAGCCGCTGGAAACGGCCAGTCCATAGGAGACACAACGCAAGTGATCGCCTTGCAGGGCGCAGATCACGCAGCGCGTGCGCGAGCTGCCCACATCCAGACCCACCGCGAGTTGTTGCTTGGCTGACATGCTTACTCCACAACCGTAATGCGATCTTCCAGACGCAAATCCAGGACCGCCGCGCCGGGCAGGCGCTGCTGGATCTGCGAATAATGACTCAAGAAATTTCCGTAACGCGCCTTGAAGTTGCGATCGCCCAGCAACAAAGTGAGGAAGCGGCCGTCGTAGGGCTGCGACACCTTCAAATTGTCGCCGTCGGAAACATCGATTTCCGAAATGTTGGCGGTGGCGTCGCCCAGGTCCGCGGTCAACCGGAGCATCCGCTGGACACCCTGGCGCCGCGCGACAACCGAATCAGACGCGCGCACGCCCGCCAGCACCGGAAGCCTGAACCGGTCAGTGGCGGGCGGAAGAATCACGCCCTCCGCATCGATCAGACCGAAGCGCGATGAATTCAGGCGAACGAACGCGACAGGGGTACGTTCCTGTACGCGGACGATCACTCGATTGGGCCACACCCGCGCGACCGATGCTTCGCGGACCCAGGGGATGTCGCGGACCGCATCCCGGCGCTCGGTCAACGGGATCAGGTACACGCTGGCGCCCTCGTCGTCGGCGAAGATCTTTTGGATGGCGGGGCGGGAAGCATGGGCCGCGCCGCTAATCTGGAGGGAGGATTCGTCACCCGGTTCTCCCAATGCGAAGCGCGGGTCCATGATCAGGAACTGTTCGATCAGATGGAGCGCGAAGAGCACCGCGCTCAGGACCATGGCCGCGGTCACGAACGTCGCGATCAGGCGAGGCGTCGAAAAGCGGCGCGAGCGCGCGGAGTTTCCGGCGGATTTCTTCGGCGCCGGCCGTGCATCTTCTTCGAGCCCCGGCAATACGCCTGTTCCTTCGTAGGATTTGCGGGCCACGTTAACGCCTGCTCCTTAGTCTCTCGACGATCTTGTCCCCGGCCTGGGAGACGCTTCCCGCACCCAGCGTGACGATTGCGTCGCCCGATTCCGCAGCTCCCAAAACCGATTCGATGCCCGCTTCCATGCTTCCCGCGTTCACTGCGCCGCGATGGCCGAAGGTCTGCAGCCGCTCAGCCAGAACCTGCGAGCTTACGCCCTCGATAGGCGTTTCCGAGGCGGCATAAATGTCCACCAGATGAACGGTGTCGGCTTGATGGAAAGCTCGCGCGAAGTCGTCCATCAGCGCCTGCGTCCGGGTGTAGCGATGCGGCTGGAAGAGCACGTGAATCCGGCGGTAGCGGCAGGCCCGCGCGGCTGCCAGTGTCGCGCGAATCTCGGTGGGGTGATGCCCGTAATCGTCGATCACGGTGATGCCCCGCTCCGCGCCGCGCACCTGGAACCGGCGGTCGACACCGGTAAAACCCGCTAAAGCCTCGCGGATCGTCTCGATCGGAATCTCCAGTTCGAGCGCAATGGCCACCGCCGCGGTCGCATTGCTGACGTTATGCGCGCCAGGCACGTTGAGCTTGAAACATCCCAGATCACGCTCCCTGCGGACCGAGTTGTGTACCAGATGGAATTGGCTGGCCATGTGGCCGGTGGAGCACGACGTGATCCGTAGGTCCGCCTGGGCGCTCGCGCCGTAGGTAACCACGCGGCGGTTGATGCGGGGCAGGATCCACTGGACGTTTTCATCGTCCAGGCACAGCACGGCCGCGCCATAGAAGGGAACGCGATTCACGAATTCCACGAAGGCCCGGCAAATCTCGTCCAGGTCCTTGTAGTGATCCAGATGCTCGCGGTCGATGTTGGTCACCACCGCCAGAATCGGGGCCAGCTTCAAAAAAGATCCGTCGCTCTCGTCGCTTTCAACCACCAGGTAATCGCCCACGCCCACGCGCGCATTCGAACCGCGAAGGACAGCGGCACGTCCGCCCACCATGACAGTCGGGTCCAGGCCGGCGTGAATCAGGACGGCCGCGACCATGGAGGTGGTCGTGGTTTTTCCGTGGCTTCCGGCGATGGCGATCCCGAATTTCAGGCGCATCAGCTCGGCCAGCAGCTCGCCCCGCGGAATCACTGGAAGCCCCAGGCGGCGGGCTTCGACCACTTCCGGATTATCCTGACGAACGGCGGAACTGACCACCACCGCGTTCGCGCCGGCGACATTCTCCGCGGCGTGGCCTTCATGAATAACGGCTCCCAGCACCGCCAGGCGCTCGGTAATCGGAGAAAGCTTTGCGTCGGATCCACTGACGCGATACCCCAATTCGAGGAGAACTTCGGCCAGTCCGCTCATGCCGATTCCACCGATACCGATGAAGTGGACAGGCTGAGGCTTGAAAAACATTTTAATAATGTATTGTTTCGGCTTTTGCGCGCGGTGTCAATACCGCAGAAATCACACTTCTCAGACGAACTCCTCCAAAACCGCTGCGGCGCGGCGCGTCGCCTCGGGCTTCGAGAAACCGCGAGCGGCTTCGCCCATCGCATGGAGCAGATCCGGACTCCGGGACAAGCGCACAACCTCCTCCACTAAACGCTGTCCGTTGAAGTCCGCATCCAGAACCATGCGGGCCGCGCCGATTCGTTCCATGGCCTGGGCGTTGCGCAGCTGATGCTGATCGGCAGCGGTGGGCAGCGGCACCAGAATGGAAGGCTTGCCGGCGGCTGCAAGTTCGCTGACCGTGCTCATTCCCGCGCGGCCGACCACGATGTCCGCCGCCGCGAAGGCCGCTGGCATATCGGGAAGAAACGCGGCTATTTCGCCCTCGATCCCGGATTGCCGGAACTCCCGGGCCAGATCTTCGTAAGCCTTCGGACCAGTCTGATGAATCAGCCGCACGGCAGTGTCGCCCCACAGCGGCCAGCTCTCCTGCGCCGCGCGATTCAGCGTCCGCGAGCCCTGGCTGCCGCCGGTGAGCAGGACCGTCACCCTGGCGCCCGGACTCCTGGCCGGAATCGCAAAGAATTCTTCCCGCACCGGCATCCCGGTCACTTCGGTGACGCCGGCCGGAAACCACTTTGCCGTCTCCGGGAAACTCACCAGCGCGCGCGCCACAAAACGAGCCAGCTTGCGATGCGTGAATCCCGGGATAGCGTTCGGTTCCATCACCACCACCGGCACATGTTTCCACAAGGCTGCCAGTAGAACCGGCCCGGCCACAAACCCTCCCATCGAAAAAACCGCGGCTGGACGGTCGCGATCGAGCATCCGCGAAGCCGTCCACACGCTGAACGGCAACTCCCCCAGCGTGACCAGGGTCTTCCGGAATCCGACCCGATTTAATCCGCCGATTTCGATCCACTCGATGGGGAATCCCTCGGCCGGCGCAAGCCTGGCTTCGAGACCCCGCCGCGTTCCGATGAAGCGCACGGCATGACCGCGCGCGCGCAGTTCCCGCGCCACTGCCAGGGCCGGCATCACATGCCCGCCGGTGCTTCCGCCCGCCATCACAAAGGACGCCGTCTTTGCGCGCTCCGTCATCCCTCATGTTCGCTCACACTCAACAACATCCCCAGACAAGTCAGCGTACTCAGAAGGGAGCTGCCACCCAGGCTGATCATGGGCAAAGGAAATCCTTTCGTGGGACCCATATCCAGGACTACGCTAATATTCATGAAGGCCTGGACCACGATCGCCACGGTTACGCCCAGCGCCAGATACTTGCCGAAATCGTCGCGGGCCAGAACGAATAAACGCGCGCCGCGCCACAGGATCACGAGAAATCCGGAAAGCACCGCCGTGGTTCCCCACAGACCCAGTTCTTCGCCGATAGTGGCGTAGATAAAATCGCTATCGGGCTCCGGCAGAAACATCAGTTTCTGTTTTCCTTGTGCGAGACCCACGCCCAGCACGCCGCCCGTTCCTACTGCTATTTTGGACTGAAGAGCCTGATAACTGGCATCGTGAACGGTGGTGGAGCGCTGGATCCACGCGCGCAGCGTTCCGTTCGTATCCAGCTTCTGGATCTTGGTGTAGTTCGGATCGACATAGGCGATCACCCGCTGCAGCCGGTAGGGACTCGAAACAATTGCGGCCATCCCCAGCACGGCGGCGATAGCCCCGGCACGGATCATATATTTCTTCTCCAGGCCCGCGACCCAGAACACCACCACCGCGGTAATGACCGGCACCATGGCGGTGCCCAGGTCGGCGACCACCACCACGCCCGCCAGCATGGCCACGGCAACGAAGGCCTGCTGCAGCGTGCGGCGATCGTTGATCACCCGCGCGCGCCGGTCCAGGAAGTAGGCCAGAAAGACGATCAGCGCCGGTTTGGCGAATTCGGAAGGCTGGAAGGATCCCAGGCCGGCGAAGCGAAACCAGCGGTGGCGCGTTCCGAAGAAGTACACCATCACCAGCAGTCCCAAGACGATCCCCAGTCCGGAAAACGCCCAGGCGGGGGTATTCAGCCGCCGGTAATCCAGGCGTTTGAAGTACATCAGGACAAAAAACGATACCAGGGCCCAGGCCAATTGGCGGACGGCGAAGTAATACGGCGCGACACCGTTTCGGAGCTCGGCGATCGCGCTCGACGCGCTGTAGATCATCACCAAGCCGAACGCGACCATGGCCAGAATGGTCAGGAAAAGAATCCAATCGGTCTTGAGTCTCGCCATTAGTTCCTTCCCAACCCTTGCACCGGTAGTTCGTTCGCTGATAGTTCGTTTACAAGGCGCTTGAATTCCCTTCCGCGGTGTTCAAAGTTTTCGAATTGATCGAAGCTGGCGCAGGCGGGAGCCAGCAGGACGGTATCGCCGGAGTGCGCAGACGCGTGGGCGTGAAGGACGGCGGCTTCCAGCGTCCCGCACTTCATCGTGAATACTTCTCCGTGCAGATGATTTCCAATTTTATCGGCAGCCGCGCCAATTAACAAGACTCCACGCGTTTTTTCTTTCATCGCCGCGGCCAAAGGACGATAGTCGCTGTTTTTATCCTTGCCGCCCAGGATCACCCACAGTCCGCCCGGGAACGCCGCCAGCGCTTTGAGCGTCGCATCCACATTAGTAGCCTTGGAATCGTTGTACCAGGCGACGCCGTCCAGCTCGCGCACGAATTCGAGCCGGTGTTCGACGCCGGGGAAACTCATCACGGCGGAGCGAATCTGTTCGTGCGTGGCGCCGGCGAGCCGCGCCATGATCGCCGCCGCCATCGTGTTTTCAAGGTTGTGGACGCCGCGCAGAGGAACTTCAGCGGCCGGCATCAGCGGCACGCCGTCGAGTATGATCACGTCACCACGTATACTAACGCCCCCCATCGTCCACAAGATGTGGTTGAGGCAAGCGCCCTGTTCGACTTGCTGGCTCGAACTAAAGAACATCGATTTCGCGGCAGTGCGTTCCGCGTAGCCACGAGTGACAGGATCGTCGTCATTCAGCACGGCAAAATCTTCCGAGCCTTGGTTTTCGAACAGGCGCGCCTTGGCGGCAGCGTACTTTTCGAAGGTATAGTGCCGATCCAGATGATCGGGCGTAACGTTGAGAGCCGCTGCTATGTGAGCGCGAAACGACGAGATCGTCTCAAGTTGGAAGCTGGACAGCTCGAGCACGTTCCACTGCCCGGGGCGCGACGTCTTCACCATGGATGCCGGAGGAGTGCCGATATTGCCGCCCACCTGCACTGGAATGCCACTGGCTTTGAGAATATGTCCGGTCAGAGCCGTGGTCGTGGTCTTTCCGTTCGACCCTGTGATGCCGATGATTTCGCCCTTCAGGAACCAGCTCGCAAGCTCCAGATCGCCGATCACGGGGATATCCCGACGGCGCGCGTTTTCTACCAGTTCCATGTCGGCAGGCACGCCCGGCGAAAGTACTACCAGATCCGCTCCATCGAATGCCGAAGCTTCCTGCGATTGGACCAGCACGCCCAACTCTTTCAGGCGCGGATTCGTCACCGCCGCCTGATCAACGGCCGTCACGCGAGCTCCTTGTTCCATCAACAATTCCACCGCTGCCACGCCGCTGCGCGCCATTCCGACCACGACTGCTCGCGAACCTTCCACCTTCATCTCAGTTTTAATGTCGTCAGCGCAAACAGCGCCAGCAGCAGGCCGGTAATCCAGAAGCGGATGATCACCTTGGATTCGGCCCACCCCAATTGTTCGAAGTGGTGGTGCAAGGGAGCCATCTTGAAGATTCGCTTGCCGCGCAGCTTGAAACTTCCCACCTGGAGGATGACCGACAGCGCCTCCAGGACGTACACGCCGCCGATAAATGGCAGCAGCAGTTCCTGCTTCAACAACACCGCCACCGTCCCCAGTCCGCCGCCCAGGGCGAGCGACCCGACATCTCCCATGAAAACCTCCGCCGGATGCGCGTTGTACCACAGGAAACCCAGTGACGAACCGGTCATGGCCGCGGAAAAAATGGCCAGCTCCGCGGCATCACGGGGGCGTGATAGCTCCAGATAGCGCGCGAATTCGGCGTTGCCCTCGAGATACGCGAGCACCGTCATGGCTCCCGCAGCGATGAGCATCAGCCCGATGGCGAGGCCATCCAACCCGTCGGTCAGGTTCACGGCATTGGACGCTCCCACCAGCACCATGGCGACAAAGGCAAAAAAGAAGGCGAACGCCAGCGGATAGGTCCAGGGATTGTTCAGCCACGCATGAATCAGCAGATCCGGCTTGACATCCTTGAAGAATGGCACGTTGATTTCCGTGGTGTACAGCCGCTTGGCGTTCATACCGAGAAGCAGCACTCCCACCACAATCGCGGCCAGTATTTCCAGCGCGAACTTCTGGCGCGCTGTGAGTCCCAGATTGCGCTTGCGCTTGATCTTGGCGTAGTCGTCCCAGAATCCGATGGCTCCGAACGTGATCAGCCCGGCCAGCGCGACCCATACCGCGGGCACGCTCAGGTTGGCCCACAGCAGGGTCGAAATCACAATCGCGGCGCAGATCAGCAAGCCGCCCATGGTCGGGGTTCCGGCTTTCTTATGGTGGGATTGCGGTCCGTCTTCGCGAATGTGCTGGCCGATCTGGAATTTCCGCAAACGTGCGATGAACCACGGACCGCACAGTACGAAAATCAGCACCGCCGTCAGGCTTGCCATAGCCGTACGAAACGTCGTGTACTGAAAAACGCGGAAGGGCGAAAAGTGGTGATACAGATGTTCGTATCCGAGCCAGTAAAACATGGTTCAGCTTCCCGCTCCTTCCCGGAAGGCCAGAAACTGTTCCAGGGCGCGCTCCACATGCACGCCGCGGGAACCCTTGAACAAAATGGCATCCCCGGCCTGCGCGAGTGAGCTCACCAATTGGCCGGCTGGGACCGGATCGTCGAAAAAAAAAGCGGCGTCGGCCCGAAGGCCGGATCGCTTGGCTGCGTCCAACATGTAACAGGCCGCGCCGCGTAGTCCGACGAGCACATCAATTCCGCACTCCGCGGCGAAGTTTCCTACGTCGCGATGAAGCGGCTCAGCCCAGCGGCCGAGTTCGAGCATCTCCCCCAGAACCGCGATCCGGCGTCGCGCGGGAGTATCGCGCAGCACAGCCAGCATTGCCTTGGCCGCGTCTGGATTGGAGTTATAGCAATCGTTAAACACCAGGATTCCCCGATGACGGAAGCGCTCCCCGCGCATTTTCCCGGGCTGGATATTCCGAACCCGCTGCGTCAGGCGATCGGGAGTGATTCCGTATAGGCCGGCCACGGCGATCCCGGCCAGGAGATTGGCCACGCCGTGGCGGCCCGTCAGCGGACTTTCAAATTGCGTCGATCCCACGCGAAACGCCAGGCCGTCTTCGGAAAACTTCACGTCTTCTGCACGTACGTCCGCGCGCTCGGATTCACCGTACGTCACCACCTTACCCGGATGCACTTTGGCGAACCCGGCCACCCGCACGTCATCCAAATTCAGAACAGCGGTTCCATCGGGGGAAAGCGATTCGATCAGCTCGCGCTTGGCGGCGGCGATTCCCTCGATGGAATCGAAACTCTCCATGTGCGCCCAGCCGATGTTCGTCACCACGCCCACGTCAGGCCGGGCGATCTCGGCCAGTGCGCGAATCTCGCCGGCGTGATTCATCCCCATTTCGAGGACCGCGATCCGGGCCAGGTCGTCGACCCGCAGCAGCGAGAGCGGCAGCCCGACATGGTTGTTCAGGTTCCCTTCCGTCTTGGCCGTCATTCCTCCGGATAATCCCTCCGACAACATCTCCGCGATCACATCCTTAGTAGTGGTTTTCCCTGCACTTCCGGTGACCCCGACCACCTGCCCACCCCACTCCTGGCGGGCCGCCGAGGCCAGCGACTGGAGCGCGGCCAGCGAGTTCTTAACTTTAAGGATCGGCGAAGCCGATCCACCTTCTATGTCCGTATCCACGACGGCTCCCACTGCGCCTTTCGCCAGCACTTCGGCGACATAGGCATGCCCATCATGATTCGGACCGCGCAGGGCGAAATACAGATCGCCGGGACGCAGCGTACGCGAATCGACGCTCCAGCCGGTCACCTGCGCGTCACTTGCCAGTGCCACCCCAAGCTGCGCCGCTACCCACTTCAGCGGCTTGTTCATTCCGCCTTCACACCTCTGTATCCGAATGATCGAAGAACTTCCCGCGCCGTTTCTCGATCGTCAAAATGAATGGTGCGGTCTTTCAGGATCTGATAGGTTTCGTGACCCTTGCCCGCCAGCAGCACCACATCGCCGGGCCGGGCGTCCTGGATCGCGATTTGAATCGCCTTGCCGCGATCCGGTTCGGCGACGTGGCGGGTGTCGAAACGCCGCAAGCCGACCATCGTATCGTTCATGATCGAGAGCGGATCTTCCGAACGGGGATTGTCGGACGTCAGCACGGCAAAATCGCTTAACTCGGCCGCGGCCATCCCCATCAGCGGACGCTTTGTGCGGTCACGGTCGCCGCCGCAGCCGAACAGCGTGATCACTCTACCGGTGGCCAAACTTCTGGCCGTCTGGATCGCGTTCCGCAGAGCGTCGTCGGTGTGGGCGTAGTCTACGGCCACCAGGAAAAGCTGGCCTTCATCCACGGGCTCGAATCGGCCTGGAACCGCGCGGCACGCGGCGACCCAGCCTGCCATCGCTTCCAGATCCAGACCGTAACTCAGCCCGGCGCCGAGAGCGGCCAAAATGTTCGAAACGTTCACGCGCCCCAACAACGGTGATTCCACTTTCGTCCGGCGGTCCCTCCAGACCACATCGAAGCTCAATCCGTTGAATCCGGAGACAATATTCTCCGCCCGTAAGCCGGCCGTTTCCGTGAGCCCGTACCAGATGGTGCGGGAGTTGGAATCGTCCGGCTCCATTGTTTTAGACACCGGATCATCGGCATTCAACACGGACCAGCGGGGGCTTGGGCGGCGCTTAAATAACTGCCGCTTGGCGGCCCCGTACTCTTCCATGGTCCCGTGGAAGTCCAGGTGGTCGCGAGTCAGATTCGTGAATACCGCGGTGTGAAACCGGATTCCGTGCACCCGGCCAAGCGCCAGCGCATGCGAAGAGACCTCGGTAATCAGATGGGTGCCACCGCGCGCTTCCAGTTCGGAGGCAAACCGGATCAGGTCCAGCGATTCCGGCGTAGTGTTCGAGGACGGCCGGACTTCCCCAGCGAGCCGGTATTCGATGGTCCCGATGAGGCCGGTGATCTTGCCGGCGGCCCGCAGAAGCGTCTCGATCAGGTACGCAGTTGTAGTCTTGCCGTTGGTCCCGGTGATTCCAGTGAACAATACCCGTTCATCGGGATGGTGATAAAAGTTGTTGGCGGCGATGGCCAGCGCCTGGCGGCCGTGCTCGATTTGTATCCATGAGTTTGGGAACCCAGCCGGTTTGGGCAGTTCGCTGGCGATGGCGAGCGCACCCTTGGCCACAGCGTCCTGCGCGAACTGGCGGCCGTCGACCCGAGACCCGGCGAACGCGAAAAACACGAAACCCTTCCCTACGCGCCGCGAATCGTAATCCAGACCGGTTATTTCCAGCTCGGCCAGCTCCGGCGTGAGCGCTTCGCGGAGCGGCACTCCAGCCAGCAGCTCGCTGAGCTTCATCGCTCGAATTGAACCCGAATAGTTGTGTGCGGACGCAGAGGAGTTCCGGCCGGCGGGTCCTGGCTACTGGCCAGCCCGCTCCCATGCACCTCCACAGCGATGCCGGCCGCGGCCGATTCTTCAAGAACGGAGCGTAGCGACTTCCCCAGCAGATCTGGCGCACGCGGCCCCCCCGACGTTTGCGCACTCGCGGTCAAAAAAGGCCGCCGGTCCGGGGAGGATGCATCAGCCGGAGCCGAAGCGTCCTCCCGGACCGGCGGCGGAGTGACGGAGGATACAGTTCGTTGTCCGGGCGGCGTGAATAACCCCGCCCTGGATGAAATATTGTCGTTCTTAGACGATTGCTTGGCCGCCAGAAGATCTTTTTCTGGAAGATCCTTGGGCACATCCAGCATCCGCAGCGCATCCATGGCCACTTCGCGGAAAACCGGTGCAGCTACTGGCCCGCCATAACCAAGACTACCGCCAGTGGTGTGGTTCAGCGTCACGGCGACCACGATTTGCGGATTCGCCACCGGCGCGAAACCCAGGAAGCTCGCGTTGTAATTGTGGGTGTAGGCGTGCGCCTTGGCGTCGTAGATCTGCGCCGATCCCGTTTTTCCGCCAGAAGTGTAGCCCTTCAGATTCGCGAGTCCGCGGCCGGTGCCACGCAGAACCACGCCTTCCATCAATTGGCGCATGGTGATGGCGGTTTCCGGACGCAGAATCCGAACCGCCGGCTCGACCGGAATACGCTGCAGCGGCTGTCCGGGTTTTTGACGGGCGATCACCAGCCGGGGCTTCACCTTCAGGCCGCCATTAGCGACCACCGCTCCAGCCACGGCCAGTTGCAAAGACGTCACGCTGACTTCGTGGCCCATGGCCAGCGATCCGATCGAGGTCGCCATCCATTGCTTCACATCCCGCAGGTTGCCGCTTGATTCACCCGCCAGCTCAATTCCTGTCTTCTGGCCGAATCCAAATAGTCGCTGATATTTGTAGAGCGGCTTCTCGCCGGTCTTCAAGGCGATTTGAATCGCCCCGATGTTGCTCGATTTCGCCAGCACATCCGCTACGCTCAAGATCGAGTACCTATGGGTATCATGAATCACGCGGCCGTACAGGTTGATGCTGCCGTTGCCACAGTTGATCAGAGTATCGGGGGTCAGGTTGGTGGTTTCAAAGGCGGCCGAAAGCGTGACCACCTTGAAGACGCTGCCGGGCTCGAACGGGGTCGAAATGGCGAGGTTGCTGCGCGCCGCCTCGTCCGCATCGCTGCTGGGCGGCAGATTGGGATCGTAGCGCGGGTAATTCGCCATCGCCAGGATGTCGCCGTTATAGGGATTGATCGCGACGATCGATCCGGTGCGCGCGTGACTGGAGGCGATGGCCTTGTCCAGTTGCCGCTCCGCCTCATATTGCAGATTGGGATCGATACTCAGCGTGAGATCGGCACCCGCTTCGGGAGCCCGCGTCACGACGGATTCGTAGGGCGTCTGGTGGACGTCCGTCAATACGCGTGCCTCGCCGGGACGCCCGGCCAGATCTTCTTCAAACGAAGATTCGATCCCGCCGCTGCCGCGCTCCGCATCGCTGCCGTCCACGTACCCGATGGAGCCCACCACATGCGAGGCCAGCGCATGGTGCGGATAGAAGCGGCGCAGCTCGGTGCGAAACTCGACATACGGCAGCTTCCTGGCACGCAGGCGATCGGCCGGCTTAGCGTCCAGCTTGCGCGCCACCCACATGAAATGGCTGCCACGCGACTGATACCACTTCAGCCGCTTGTACAACTGGGAGCGGTCCACTTGCAGCGTACGGGAAAGCACATCGGCTGCCACTTTGAGATCCGGAATCTTTTGCGGATCGACCACTACCGAGTCGGCCGGCAAGGTCTTCGCTAAAGGCTGTCCGGTGCGGTCCAAAATGGACCCGCGCAGGGCTTGTACTGGCTCGGTTCTTTGTTGCTGCTGTTCGGCCAGGCGCAGCAGTTCGTCGTGACGGATTACCTGCAGCCAGACTAGCCGCCCGAAAATGATGCCGGCCCACGCGAGCAGCACCCAGAGCAGCCGCTGAAGACGCTGGGTGGTGGGTGAGGGAGGCATCGCACGTCTTCTCGAGGGTTATTTCCGGTTGCCCTCAAGGGCCGGATTCGCGGGCAAACCTTCATGCCGTGCGGCGTTCTGCGCCACCTGCGCGTCGCCCTGGCCGTCCAGATACACGACTTTCTGCGGCGGGGGATCCACAAATTGTTGGTCGCGCGCCATCTCTTCCATGCGGGCCGGCGACAGCAGCTCGGCTTCCTTCAGTTCGAGCGAAGCCTGTTCGTTAGCCAGTTTGTGAGCTTCCTGGCGGAGCGTCTGAATCTGGTAGCCCGCCAGCAGGCTATAGGCGCCCGGGAGCAACACCACGATCAGGAGCACGGCCGCGGCCACTACCGAGCCGATCATCTTCCAGCAATCCTGGCGCGCCTGCGGATCGGCCGCGCGCACCACGCGGCTATTGTCGATCCGCTTGACGTGAAAAAAAATGTCTTCGTTGGCGAAGTTCCGCACCGGCGAGCTCTGGTCGCCGCGGTGCGCCGCCGCACCGGCGCGGTTGCTTTGGTTCTCGAACAGCTTGTCTAATGCAGTCGCTAGCGTAGCCATCTTGCCCGGCTTACTCCCTCTCTACAGCAACCATATTCTTCACGAAAGCTCAAGCGCGCGTAGCTTGGCGCTTCGTGACGAAGGGTTGTTCCGGATTTCCTCTTCCGCAGGCCGTACGACGTGCCGGGTGAGAATTTGCGCCCGGCCCGCTTTCGCTAGGGCCTGAAAACTTTGTTTGACCTTGCGGTCCTCGAGCGACATGAAGGTGACGATCACTGCGCGTCCTCCCGGCTTCACCAGGTCGGGGAGCGATTCGAGCAGGGCGTCCAATTCCTCCAGTTCGCGATTCACAGCGAGGCGCAGAGCCATGAACGTGCGCGTCGCCGGATGAATTTTTTCCGTGCGGGGCACGGCCTGTTCGATCAGCTTGGCCAACTGACCGGTCGTCTCTATTGGACGTGCCCGCACGATTGCTCTGGCTATTCTTCGGCTCCTCCTTTCCTCGCCCAACCCGAAGATCAGGTCGGCGAGATCCTTCTCCGACTCGAAATTGACAAGATCCGCGGCGGTCCCCGGCATGTCGCGCCCCATGCGCATGTCCAGGGGACCGTCCGCCATCAGTGAGAAACCCCTCCCACCGTCTGTAAGCTGGTATCGTGAAACGCCAAGGTCCGCGAGCAGACCGTCCAGTTGTGAAACCTTTTCTGCCGTCAGCCTCTTTCCCAGCTGCGAGAACAAACTCTGATGGAAACGAATGCGGGATGCGACGTCTGCTGTGCCGATCTTCGCCAACTCCAGACTTTCTGCATCCCGATCGCATGCCAGCACCCGGCCGCTGCCACCCAGTTCTGCCAACTGGCGCGCGATGGCTCCGGTGTGCCCCCCTAAACCCGCGGTTGCGTCCAGATACACGCCGTCCGGCTGGAGCGCCAGATACTCCAGGCACTCGTTGAGCATGACCGGCGTGTGCATACATAACCGCTACTTCAATGCTTTCCTTTATTTCAAACCCATCTTTTCGAGCGTCTTCAAATCCTCGGACATGCTGGCGAGCGCCAATTGCATACGCTCGTCGTGAATCTTCTTGCTGACCACGTTGATCCGGCCGTGATACACGTCCAGCCAGACCGGCTGTTTTTCCAGGTCGAGGGCCTCGCGCAGCTTGGCCGGCAGCAGCACGCGTCCGGATTTGTCGATCTCCGCATCGCCCCCGAAGGCTTTCGCGACCAAGTTCAGCCGCTCCGCTGCCGCATCCGAGGAATTCTCGAATAGAGCCTCGTTGACTTTCCACACCGGGATCGGGTAGATTCGAGCCTGACGTTGATCGAACGTGGTGATAAAAACCTTGGTGACCTTGAGCGCTTCCAGATACTCCAGGAACTCCGCCGGTAGCTTCAGACGGCCCTTCTCGTCGACGCTGGCCTGCGCGATCGAATGGGGAGGCTCCGCCACTATCGTCCCGCTTTGCTCTGAGTCTGCCATTCCGTGACACTTTAGCCCACATTAGGCCACTTGAGCGAGTGTACAGCGGCTTATTGCTGATTGCAAGAGATTTGTTGACGGGGAAAGAGTTACCCCTTTTCTTCGCCTACGTTCGCCTTAGTTAGGGATGGACATCGGGGCAAGGGTAAACGTGAACTTCATTTCGTCCTCTGTTCCGACCAAGCCAAGCGCGGCTTTCGGAGGCTTCAAACCGTAATCGGTGAGGCGAATGGTGGCGTCGCCTTGAAAGCTTTTTCCACTGAGACTCACGTAAAGCACTGCGGGCTTTGCGATACCGCGAATCGTCAACATTCCGCGTACTTCGAAATGCGCTGAATCTGTGGCACGCACCACCGTAGAGCTGAATGTGATGTCCGGATATTTTTCCGCCGCCAGCATGTCCTTCAGCGCATATTCCTGGACGCTCTTGAAATCCTTCGCGCTCAGCCAAGTGTCCGTAAGCTTGATATCGCGCGCAGCCATTGTCAGGGTCACCTGCGACGCCTCCGGTTTCTGCGGGTCGTATAACAAAGAGCCGGTGTATTGGGGGAAGAGAAACACGTGAACCTTCCCACGATAGAGACCGGTCTTGGCGACTCGCAGTTCCAGCCGATTCCCTTCGTCGGGACGAATGCTATAACGCCCGGCCTGAGCCGAAAACACCGGGATCAGGACCAACGCAAGTGCAATCGTTCGCATGAGTCCATGGTTAACGCTTGAGCGCCGCCTGCCAATTTAAGACCATGGTGAACTCCTGCCTGGAATTGTTTTGGGCCGGTACGGTGACCAGAAACCGCTGCAAATCCCGCGTCGCGTCCATGCGCGCGCCCGGAGTGGCGCCGCCCAACGCGAGGACACTACTCGGCAACTGGAATAACTGCTTCGGTTGACTGGCTTGGAATGCTGGACCCGAAGTGACGTCTACAGACATGATGGCTCCGTCGGCGCTGATGAATACGAGTTCTTTACTGTCCGACCGCCATCGAGCCATGCCAAGGGTTCCCTTGGAGACCATCCATTTCCCCGAAACCGGTGAAGATCCTGCTTTCAAGCCTGGATTGAAAGCCTGCACATAAATCTCTTCTCTGCCGGATTCGTCGGATATGTATGCGATCCACTTACCGTCGGGCGATACGTACCCGCCGAGTTCCCCCGCCGGCGTCTGGATTACGGGAATCGGCTGGCGATCCGCGGAAGTGCCCGGTCCCACGGGTAGCGCGAAAATGTCGGTCTTGGCGGGCGGAGTGGACGATTGAAAGAGGACGAAACGCCCATCGCGGGTCCAATCCGTGAGAGCAAAAGTGCCGCTGGCAGTCGACTTGTACAACAGCTCCTCATTGCCGGAGCCATTCGACGCTTTCCGATAGACTCCCCAACCACCGCCCCGCTGGGACTGCCAAATAATCTGGCTCCCATCGGAAGACCATAATGCATTCCCATCTACGGCGGGATCGAACGTAAGCCGGTTGCTCGCACCCGTCTGAAGGTCCACGATCCAGACGTCGTAATTATTCTGCTGATCCATCCGAATGAGTGAGGCGCGCTTGCCATCGGGAGACACCTTTACCGTGCTGGAGCGCGACGGCTCGGCGGCACTGAGACTTGGTTTCCCCATACGGTCAAACCACGAGAGTTGGAAAACCAAGCCCGCTCCTAGCGTAGCTCCCGTCCGGTAAGCCAACGCGCCGTTGTCAGATGCGGAAAAATACCCCAAGCCTTGGATGGACGCAACTTGTTCCGCAATCGGCGTCGCTTCGCCCGTGAGTTGGAGGCGCGCGGCGTCAAAGGGTTGAGCGAGTAGCGTGCCGTCACGAAGAAAGACGACACGTCCGGCGTTCGAATCCGAAGAAGCCGCGTAAACAGGTTGGAATCGATTGTCCATGAGGCGCTGCGTACTTTGCTGTTCCGGCCTGACGTCGAGCGAGCCTACATAAAATCCCGTATCTCCCGGTTTCCGCGTGCCTAAGAGGTACAGGAAGTGCCGGCCGTCCGGCAGAAATGCCGGAAATGCGTAGCTGTTACCTGCAACGGCCGGAATTACCGGGGAAGGCGTCCCGCCGGCGGCCGAAACACGCATGAGGGCTCCGTCTTTCCTGAAAACAATCACCCCATCGCGATTCCAGGCTCCTCCCACAACCTGATCGGGCGCGTCGCACAGTGCTTCGACCGGACCGCCGGACGTATCGATCTTCTTGAGTTTTCCATCGGCCTGGTAAGCGATAAAACGGCTGTCGGGAGACCAAAACAACGACGCCAGGGCTGGACCAGTCTCCGAACCAGGCAGCGGCTGTGCTGTCAGCGAGTCCATGGATCGGATCCAGATCCGCGGAACGCCGTCAGGGCCAGTCGCAGAAAAGGCAAGCTTGCGCCCGTCAGGAGAGAGGGTGAAGATGCCTATGATCGTGAAGTTGACATTCTCAGGAACCGCAGCCGTGAAGCGTACTGTCTCGGCCACCGGCGGGGATTCGCGAAAGTGGACGAACGCGAGCACTCCCGCCGCAGCCAGCGCGAGAGCTGCAGCAATCCAGCCGAGCATTCCGAGCCGCGACTGTGAAGGAGCGGTCGCTTCGGACCCCGGCGCAGCAGCCGGAGCATCTTCCAACAGAGCCATCGCGTCGCCGATATCGCGCAGGCGTTTCTGCGGATCCTTTTCGAGGCAACGCTGGAGTAGCTTGCGCACCTGAATCGGTACATCTTCCAACTTCGGCTGCGTGAGCACCACCGCCGCCAGCGTATCGGTGACCGTCTCACCCAGGAACAGACGCTGTCCCGTCAGCAACTCGTGCAGAACCACGCCGAAGGCCCAGATGTCGGCTCGCTTGTCGGCGGTCTTGCCCTTCGCCTGCTCGGGAGCCATATAGCCCGCGGTGCCGAGGATCATGCCCATCTGCGTGGCGTGCATGCTGATGGTGGGGGATTCCTCGGGATTGCCGCTGCCGGGGGAAAGCGCGTTCACCTTTGCCAGCCCGAAATCGAGAACCTTCACTGTGCCCGTTGGAGTGATTTTGATATTGGCAGGCTTCAGGTCGCGATGGACAATTCCTTTTTCGTGCGCGGCTTCCAGCGCGGCAGCGATCTGCCGGCAGATCTGAAGCGCGTCTTCGAGCGCCATCGGCCCTTTGGGCTCTTCGCCCTCCACCAGCTCCATGACGATGTAGTTCGGGCCGACGTCGTAGAGCGCGCAGATATTCGGATGGTTCAGCGATGCGACCACTTTGGCTTCCCGTTCGAAGCGCTCGTTGAACTTTTCAGCGGACACCTTGATGGCGACATCGCGGCCCAGGCGTGGATCACGTGCCCGGTAGACTTCGCCCATGCCGCCCGCGCCGAGCTGGCTCAGAATTTCATAGGGACCCAGATGCGTGCCGGGGTCGAGTGGCATATCGGGTCATTCTACTAATTCACGCCGCTCCTTTGGCGAGCAGGCAGAAATTCGTCGCCAGCGCGCCAGGTGGGTAGTTTAGGCGAGTTCGCGACGTTTACGCCGATCAGAAAGCCAAATTGCGCGTACTGCTCCATGCCCGAAAAATCCCAATCTTCGTGATACTCGTCCGAGGGCTGGTGATAGTTCTTGTCGTTAAACTCTTCCATGAGCTTGTGACCGGTGCCAGCCGGCTTGCCTGCCAGGTCTTCGCCTGGCTCCACCGAGAATGACGGTATCCCGACACGCGCAAACGAAAAATGATCGGAGCGATAGTACAGTCCGGCTTCCGGACGCGCATCCGGTGAAATGGTGAGCCCCATACGCTTCGCGGCTTCCTGCACGATGGGATATAGCGTGGTCCGTTCCGCGCCGTTTACGGTGACATCGCGCTCCCGGCCATAGGGCAGGAACATGTCGAAGTTGAGGCCCGCGGCCGTCTTCCCGGCCGGAACCACGGGATGCTGCCCGTAATAATAGGACCCACGCAGGCCTGCTTCCTCCGCCGCCGCGGCCAGAAAGATCGCGGAACGACGCGGCTTCTGGGGCAGCGCCGCCCAGGCTCGCGCCATTTCGAGCAGCATACCGCAGCCCGATGCGTTGTCCAGCGCGCCATTGTAAATACGATCTCCGTTCACCGGGTCGCCGATACCCAGATGATCCCAATGCGCGCTGAAAATCACGGCCTCTTCCTTCAACTTCGGGTCGCTGCCTTCGATCTTCCCGATCACGTTGCTCGTTTCGACCGTGCGCACTTTGGCCGGGGCCCGTCCGCGAATCCGCATGGGAAGTTCGACTGCGCGGAATCCGCGTGCGTCGGCCCGCTTTAGAAGATCGTCCACAGTGCTGCCAGCGCTGGCCGCGATCTTTTCCCCGGCGTCCTTGGTCACCCACCCGGCGAATGCCAGCGCCGGCTCGTCCGGACCCAGCTTAACTTCCTGGTCCTCGCGTCCCCACGAGGATCGCACCACTTCCCATCCATAGCTGGCGGTTGGGGTGGTGTGGATGATGATGACAGCGGCAGCTCCATGGCGAGTGGCCTCTTCATATTTATAGGTCCAGCGCCCGTAGTAGGTGAGCGCTTTCCCGGTAAAGAAGTTTGGATCGGTCGACGGCGGCTCGCCGGTGAACAACACCACCACCTTGCCGCGCACGTCGATGCCCTGATAGTCGTCCCATTTATATTCAGGCGCGACAATTCCGTGGCCGACGAATACGGCCGGCGCATCGAACTGCGCATCCGCGCGCTGCTGATAAGTGACGCCGACGAAGTCGTCGAGCCATTTCAAAGAGGTCGCTGGACCGGTATTGGGAGCGAAGGTAAGTTCCGTGTCCGGCTGCGGATCGACGCCCACCAGCTCGAATTTCTGAAAATACGTGCCCTTGTCGCCGGCCGGTTTCAGCCCCAATAGCGCGAACTGCGTGGCGATGTATTCTGTGGCGAGCGCACCTCCGCGCGACCCCGGGGCGCGGCCTTCCAGCAGATCGCTCGAAAGAAACTTGACGTGCGCGCGAATGCGTTCGCCCGACACTTCTGTCATCTGCGCCAAAGCCGTCAGCACCGTAACGGAAAGCAAGAGAGCAAATTTCATGAGTTTAGTGGCGGAGTCCCTTTTCGACCTGCGCGAGCCGGATCTGGCAGGCCAGGCACAGATCCTTGCCGTCCGGGCCTTCCTGGCGTGTCGCGAGCTTGGACATAGGCGGGATTCTTTGCCCGCAGGAATCGCACGTCCGAATCCCGTCTCGCTCCATATTCCGATGGTAGCGCGGAGAGAAATGAGGTGAATCGCCAGCGAGGTGCTAGACTGTTACATTCGGGCTGTGGCGCAGCCTGGCTAGCGCGCTTGCTTGGGGTGCAAGAGGTCCCGGGTTCAAATCCCGGCAGCCCGACCAAATCCCTCAAAGACTTACAGCCAGTAGACCTTCTCAAATTCCTTCTTTGGCGTCCAACAGCCTCAGCCTCGAGGCGCTTGCGTGTGGCACGCAAGCCGTTCAGGTTCACGATTTCCATAAGGTGACCGTTGGGCCAGCAGTTGAATCCAATGCACGCGAGAAGCGTTCCGCTATGCCGCAGGCCGGATGTTCTGGTTCACGCGGAAGAAGTTCCCGGGATCGTACTTGGCCTTAATCGCCCCTAGGCGATCGTAATTTCCCCCGTATGTCGCCCGAATCCGGTCATCGCCTTCCTCCATCATGAAATTCACATAGGCGCCTCCGGTGCCGAACGAATGGAGGGCGCTGTAATAGCCCCTCGCCCACTCCGTGATCTTCTCTCGATTCGCCGGATCGGGGTCTACACCGACAATCACCTCACTCCACACGGCATCGCGATGGCTGAATGCTGTGTCGGCTTTGCCCACGCGGTTCACTCTCCCATTCACTGGATACAGATGCATGGTGGACTGCCAGGTCGGAAGGAGCGTGGCATATTCGAGATGCTTTTCAATCGCCGCATCGCTGATTTCCCGGAAGAAGTCGGCCTTCCAGTACCATTGCAGACCGGTCGGATAAATACCGTCGAACATTCCCTGCAGCATCGGAAACGGCATAGGTCCGAAGAGCTCGAACGCCGGTTTGCGGTAATTGCGAATCGGGTCCAGGATCGCATTCGCCTGTTCCAACGAACCCTGATAGCACCACACGATGGCGCACATCTTGCGCAAGTGCAGCTCTTCCGGGAAAGGCGGCCCCGGAGGAACGCTCATCATCGCGAAGAACCCATTCATCTCTTCGGGAGCCTGCGTGATAAACTCCCGATACCACTTCATAACGTCCGCTGCGTCCTCCAGATTCCAGAGCATCGGGCCGGCGCAAACGATATTGACTGGGTGCGCCTCAAACAGGAATGAAGTTACGATGCCGAAGTTTCCCCCGCCGCCGCGAACCGCCCAAAACAGGTCCGTGTTCTCCTCGGCGCTCGCGACCACGAATGTCCCGTCCGCAAGCACCATGTCCACCGAGATCAGGTTATCGATCGTCAGCCCATACTTTCGCGTGAGGTGACCCATTCCTCCGCCCAGCGTCAAACCAGCAACGCCGGTGCTCGAGATGATGCCCGACGGCACGGCCAAGCCGAATGCGTGCGTCGCATGATCCACGTCGCTCCATTTGCACCCGGCGCCCACCAGCACCGTACGCGCAGAAGGATCCACGCGCACGTAGTTGATGGGGGCCAGATCGATCACAAGGCCGTCGTCGCAGACCCCCAGGCCGGCGGCATTGTGCCCCCCTCCCCGAACCGAGACGCGCAAACCATTTGCCTTCGCCATCTTCACGGCCGTCATCACATCGGCCACGCCGGTGCACTTGGCGATCAGCCTCGGCTTGCGGTCGATCATCCCGTTGTAGACCTTCCGAGCCTCGTCATAGCCCGGATCCTGTGGCTCAATCACTGTGCCGCGGAACTGCCCGCGAAAATCGGTAATCGCTTGTTGCAAAGACATTGTCGTCTCCTCGCTTTCCGGCGATCTCTGATTTCTCTGCGCCGGATGAGTCCACTTTGACCGGCGAGGCGTTCTAGAAGCGTTCTGTGGAGTGGATTGCGGCCGTTCCGTCCGCAAGAATCGACAATCTTCGGGCGAACGCCAAGAAACCCGCCCGTCGGGCAGCCTCCAGACCACGCTGGAAGCTGGCGAGCGCCGCTTCAGGCTTCCCTTGGGAGGCAAGTAGTTCCCCCTGCACTCGATGCAGTTCCGGAACAGCCCATTGCTCGCCGTTCTTACTGGCGAATGCGAGTCCCGTCGAGAGGCTGGCCAGGGCCTCGCCCGAGGAACCGTTGCGCCCTTGCGTTTCGGCCAGCAGCGCGAAATAGTACGGCAGGCGGAGTTCGGCGTTCAAGCGGCGCATCCCGTCCAGGCCGTCGCGAAGTTGGGCCAGTCCGCCGGGCACATCGCCCTGCGCCGCACCTGCCCAGCCCGTCAGGATATTCGCCATAGCAAGGTAGTATATGAAACCATGCCGCTTGCAGAGTTCTACGGCTTCGCGCCCAACTTCGAGCGCCGCCCGGCTATCTCCCTTGTAGACTTGGAGCATCGCGGCATAATCGAGCCCGATTGCCAGACTGAAGGGGTTTCGGATCTGCTTGGCCGCTGAGATGGCCTCTGCTGCGTGAACATCCGCTTGATTCCCGTCTTCCCGGTGCCATGCTAGGTGGGCCAGGTAAGCGCGGCAAAAGACGCCGACATCGGGCCCGGCGAAGAGCTCCAGCACGGATTCGGTGGGGCCGCGGTCTGCGCTGACCGCCGCAGTCATATGATTGAGCGAAGCTTCCAGTTGACCCAAATGAAACAGACAGTTTCCGAGGATAAAATTCCCAGCCTGCACCAATTCGGGTGTGGGCTCGCGGTTTGCCAGTTCCATAAATTCGAGGCCGAACTGACGCGCTTTTCCCAGATCGCCCCGGACAGTATGGAAGACCCAGGCGCCACTGAGGATCGCGAAGAAGTTGCGAAGTTCCAGGCGTCTCGAAAGATCGAGCGCTTTCTCATACGTTTCACCCACTTCCGCGGCGGAGTAGCCTTCCGTCGTTACCAGCGCCGGACCCAGCGTAACCAGCAAATCGAGCTCCTGCGTCAATCTCCGGCCAGACTCGGAAAACCCCCGGCATAGCGCCAGCGCCCGCCGAAGCATGTCTGCCGCCTCACTGTTCGCGTAGCGTTGGCGCGCGTAAGCCGCGGCACGCCGGTAGTGCTTGATGGCCTCTTCCGCCATCCCGGCCTGTTCGAAATGTGAGGCAATCTGTCCGTTCCAGCCCTCAATATCGGCGCCGTATACCTCGGCCAACGCCCGCGCCACGCGCCGGTGTAAATAGCGCTGGCGCACCAGGCTGAGTTCCGCGAAGGCCACTTCACGCAAGCGGTCGTGTGTGAAATCGTACTCCGCGGCGCCGCGGCTTTCGATGATACGTCTCCGGAAGAGTTCGTCGAGCGCCTGGGACACGCTGTCTTCATCCCAATCCGTGGTTTTTTCAAGTAACTCGAAGGAGAAAGGCCTTCCCACAACGCTTGCGACGCCAGCCAGCTCGTAAGAAGCCGCCGAAAGTTGCGCCAGCCGGGACACAATCACCGCGTGCACGCGGGTACTCTGCAGGCCGGCCCGAACGCTTTCCACTACGAATAGCGGATTACCCCGGGTAGCCTGATAAATGTCTTGCAGATTTCCGTCCTCGATGGGTTTCACGGATTCAAGGCGAGCGAGTTCAGCGGTTTCCCCAGCATCCAACGGCTCCAACGGAATTTCCAGAACGATGCCAGATGTTCGCAGCGCCGCCAGAAACCGAGTGAACGGATGCTCGCGCCCGGTTTCTTCCGCTCTCACGGTTCCGAGAACCAAAACGCCGGCCCCGGCGGAAGAGGTTAACAATGCCGTAAGCCACTCGAACGAGTCGGGATCACACCACTGCATGTCATCGAGAAAAAGCAGTAAGGGCTTGCGGGTTTTTCCGACAGCGGCGCTCATCGATTCGTAGAAGTGAAGCCGCTGCCAGCTCTCGCCGAGCGGACCGGGCTCCCCGGTCGTGAGCGATGCTATGTCTTGAAATTGCTCTCGAATTTCCGGCACCAGCTTGGCCAATTCCGTCCGTTGCTGCGGCCTGAGGTTGGTCCAGCCTGCACGAACCGCGTCGGAACGCAGCAACTCCGCAATGGGGGCATACGCAAGCTGTCCTTGTCCCGCATAACAGCGGCTGCGTACGGCCGCGTTTCCCTGTCGGACGCAAGATTGAAATAGCTCGTCCGCGAGCCTCGTCTTGCCGATTCCCGGTTCGCCCGAGATGATGGCTACTCGCGGACCATCCTCTACCGCCGATTGCCATGTGGAAGCCAGCAGTTGCCATTCCCCGGTGCGGCCGACCAGCGCCCGCACTTTCTGGAGTTGTGGAATTGGCCCGGTGGCGTGCGGAGACCCGGAAGCTGGCCCGTTGGAAGCGCTCGGCTCGGTTTTCAAAATTCGTTCGAACAGTTCACGCGTGACCGCACCGGGTTCCACACCCATTTCGCGACGCAGCACGCGCATGCACTGGTGGTAAGCGCGAATCGCGCTGGAGCGATCATGATTGGCCGCATGGAGCCGGATCAGCAGTTGATGGTTCGATTCGGATAAGGAATCCAGTGCGACTAGGCGCGCAGCCCACGGAATGGCTGCTGCATATTCTCCGGATTCTTCGCATAGCGTCGCTAGACGATGCAAAACTTCGGACATTTCCCCGCGGTAATCCTCGCGAATGGGCGTAAGCCAATCATCATAGAGGGCTGGCAGAAGATCGTCTTCATAGAGTTCCGCGGCGGTGATCAGGGATCGAATCTCTCGTGCACCGTCCTGGGCCGCTCGCGCGGAACCCGCCTCGATAATGGCGGCGTTAAAATCGACCGTGTCGATCGTGCAAGGGACATCCTTTCGCCATTGAACCTCGAGATGATTGGACATCAGCACGTTGGATTCGGGCGGCAAGCCCCGCTTGAGATGGTGAAGAAGTTGACGGAGATTGGTCCGTGCCTGCGATTCGCTCGATGCCGGCCACAGAACAAAAGCCAGTCGTTCCCGCGGCTGCGGCGAATCGCCGTGAAGGATCAGATATGCAATCAGAGAATGGAGGCGGTTTGTGTTGACAGCCGTGACTGGACGGCCCGCGAAGGTGATTCGCAGGTTTCCGAACAAGTTGATCCGCATCAGTTCTGCCTCGTAGTTTACGACTTTTCCGTTGAGCATCTGCTCGCGGAGTCGGCAGATCATGACATCTCTCCGCAGCCCACTCCTAGATCACGGGCAATTCTTAAGTTGTTCACCTAGATGAACAGCGAGCTATTCATACAGGTCAAGATAGGAGGGCGCTTTACCAGCAGGATCTGGCATATATTCACGCAGCAGCATTCGGCGGGCTTGCGCGGGGCGCTGCTCCCGAAATCGTCCGACTGCTTAAGTCCGCGACGATTCCGATCCGTAACGTCGTAGATGCGGGCTGCGGTGCTGGGGTGTTGACAGCCGCCCTGGTTGAGCACGGCTTTGAAGTGACAGGGATCGACAGTTCCACTGAACTTGTGGCGATTGCGCGCTCAGCTGTCCCGAGGGCACGCTTCGTGAACGCATCTCTCTACGATGAAGAGATCCCTGCCTGTGAGGCCATCGTTGCTTTGGGAGAGCCCTTGACCTATCACACCGAAGGCGCAAATGCGGACAGTCTGGTCCAGAAGTTCCTTCAACGGGCGTCTGATATCCTGCCCGCCGGCGGGATGTTCATCTTCGATGTGATTGAGCGTGGTGAGCCTTCGCTAGCCGGTCGTCTTTGGAGTTCTGGCGAAGATTGGGCGGTATTAGTCGACACTAATGAGGACCAGGATTCCGGCATGCTCGTCAGGAATATCGAAACTTTTCGGCGCGTTGATCACATGTACAGGCGAGGGCACGAAATCCACAGAGTGCGCTTATTCGATACAAGGATACTCGGCAGTCAACTTGACGCCTGTGGGTTCGCGACGAGGACGGCGCAAACTTACGGCACGCAGCGCCTTGGTCCCCGTCGTCGAGCCTTCTTCTCGACTCGCATCCGCTAGGCGTGAGGGGGCGTGACCAGCACTGCGGTTTTTCACGTCCCTGTTAGCGCGCTATACGGAATGTGGCCACTCCACCTGAGCCAGTCCCGGGTGTTACTGCTCGTTATCGAGGCTGTGCACTGGAGAAAACTGGGCCTAATCTCACCGCCGTGCTCGATGAAGGCCTATCGCTGTTGAACACGTTGCGATTCGAAGCTTTCCTGAAGGGGCACGGCCAGCGCCGTTCCGGCACGTTCCACGGCTTGCAACAGCTTTAGTAGCAGCTCTTGCTGCAACGCAAGAAATTCATCGTAGTCGGACGTGTTCACGTAAGCAACTACCTCTACGTCGAGAGAATAGGGCCCCACGCCTATGAAACGCACCGGCAATTTCCCGGTTTCCACTTTGGGCTGGTCGGCCAAAATCTTTCTGAACGACGAAAGTACTTCCAAAAGCTGTTCGGACTTGGTGTCCCGGCGCAGATTCAGGGTCGGGTGAAACCAGATTTTATCCCGCCCCGAAATGTTCTCAAGCTCCATGGATGAAAATTG
>Ga0207695_10000534_pt1 | contig 79293 bp, 75 predicted proteins | sample KBSC54metaG_FD_184354 | JGI IMG/M metagenome (GOLD analysis project Ga0207695, IMG submission 184354) | Corn rhizosphere microbial communities from Kellogg Biological Station, Michigan, USA - KBS C5-4 metaG (SPAdes) (version 2) | ecosystem: Host-associated > Plants > Roots > Rhizosphere > Soil...
CCCACCGATGCGATTGTGAAAATCACAACGACCTGCATCTGCGGATCGGACCTGCACCTTTACGACGGCTACGTCCCCACCATGCAGCCCGGCGACATTCTGGGCCACGAATTCATGGGCGAAGTGGTCGAAACCGGCAAGGAAGTGAAGAAGCTCAAAGTCGGCGATCGAATCGTCGTGCCGTTCACCATCTGCTGCGGCAAGTGCTTCTATTGCAAGAGCCAGCTTTGGTCGCTGTGCAATAACAGCAACCCCAATGCATGGATGCTCGAGAAAGCCTATGGCTTCACTTCGGCCGGTCTCTTTGGCTATTCGCATATGTTCGGCGGATATGCCGGTGGACAAGCGCAATACGCCCGCGTTCCCTTTGCCGACGTCGGCCCGATGAAAATTCCCGATGGCGTGCCGGATGAAAAGGCGGTTTTCCTGACCGACATTTTCCCGACCGGTTACATGGCTGCCGACAATTGCAATATCAAAGAAGGTGACATCGTTGCCATCTGGGGTTGCGGACCGGTCGGGCAATTCGCAATTCGCAGCGCCTATCTACTGGGCGCGCATCAGGTGATTGCGATCGATCATGTTCCGGAGCGCCTGCGCATGGCCGAGGAAGGCAAGGCCATCACCATCAATATGGACGATGAGATGATCTTCGAGAAGCTCCGCGAGTTGACCGGCGGCCGAGGGCCAGATGCGGTGATCGACTGTGTGGGGCTCGAAGCGCAGGGGCATACCCTCGACGCCTGGTATGACCGGGTCAAAGTTGCCACTTACATGGGTACCGATCGCGCACATGCCATTCGGCAGGCAATCAATTGCTGCCGGCCCGGTGGAGTGGTTTCGATCCCGGGCGTTTATGGAGGCTTCCTCGATAAGTTCCCGCTCGGAGCTGCGTTCGGAAAAGGCCTCACCTTCAAGATGGGCCAGACCCACGTCAAGAAATACTTGGATGATCTGCTTGGCAAGATTCAGGATGGCAAAATCGACCCGAGCTTTGTCATTACGCATCGCGCAAGAATCGATGACGCTCGAAAAATGTATGAGACGTTCGCCGCACGGGCGGCTGGATGCATTAAGGTGATCTTGAAGCCCAACGAAAACGGCTCGGCGATGCATGCGTGAAACATGCAGGGCCGGACGCAGAGCCGTTTTCCGTTAAGGCATAGAATTTGAGGCGTTTAGGTAACGCCTTTGGGAACAGCATGGCGGCCGGAAAATGCCCGAGTCCGTGCCGCCATTGTCGATCAAGCATTACAACCGCACATTTTCCGCCAATTCCGGGTAGAATCGCCGGCATGATGAAGAGGAAGGGCTCGTTTAGAGGGCGCGACCAGCGGAATTCACGGCCGGGCGGGCCGCGTAATCATGCTCCGGGGGGTCACAAGTCTGGTCATTCGCGCCGCTTTGGCTCACGCCCCAATACGCATGGACCCAAGACCTGCCCGATGTGTGGTGCCGTGGTTTCCGATCTAAGCAGTCATATGCGCGCCAAGCATGATGACCCGGCATCGCATCCGCGCGATTAACGCTGCATTCCATGTAAATGCACAAACGGCGCTCATCGTTCGACAGGAACGACCAGCGCCGTTTGTGTGTCTCCAAAGAAGCCGCACCGTTCTAAGCGCCTAGCTTAGATCCAGCGGTCGCGCAGTGCTTTGAGCTGCGTCCAAGTCTCTTTCGTAAACCATTCAGGGCACGCATCGGTGTGGCCCATCACGGACGAAAAGAAAACCTCGGCCTCCTCTTCAATTTCGCTGCGCGCCGTGCCTGTATCGACGCGCATCGAATACGAATCGTTCTCCTGCCGGGCTAATCGCATTGCTTCCTGGCCGGCGTGACGTTTCACCAGCTCTGTAAGCTTGTGATAAAAATCCTTGATGCTTTCGTCTGCATCCGGCGCACAAACGCAATGGTGCTTGAGGACATGCTTGAAGTAACGAGCCTTCTCCTCCCAAGGCGTCTTGGGATTAAGGGCGAGCGTTACATATTGGCCGACCTTGTACGCCGAATGCGCATATTGATTGCCTTGCTCATCCGCTTGGCGAATGTGTTTGGCGTAATAGGCCTCGGGGTACCCGATGACGGGCAGAGGGTGGAATTGCTGAGCTGTAGCCATAGCGTCTCCGACTTGTTCGAGCGCGGGATGGCAAAGAAATGAGAAAGCGGGTGCCATCCCTGATGCAACGCATGATATACCGGTTCTTGCCGGAATATCAAGTTTTTTCGATCACGATCCCCCGTCCTTACAAATTAATGCTCGGCTGGAGGAGCGGTTTGGCTGCAAAGATTTGCACATGAGAGAGGTCGGTCGTTGTCCACGATGCTAAACATTGTCAAGCCACTCCTAATATAATGTTCGGCCCCATAACAACTTGCATCAAGCTCATCAACGCCGGGCCTTGGCGGCGGTAGCGCTAGGTGATGGTGAGTTTTCTCAAACGAGGCGTTTCCCGGCAATTCGGGTCCGATAACAACGGGTGGCCGATATTTACTGGATTCAATCCACCAATCGGGGCCGATTATCTAAGCGGGCTCAGGGTTCCAGTCGTTGCCAGGGAGACAGCCATGAATCAAGCAACTCAGGACAGCGTTATGCGGCCGGCAGGATCCGCTGCGTTACGCAATATGCCTAGACTTGCCGGTTTGATGCTGTTGACAATTGGGTTGGGGCATTTGTGGGGCTGCGGCGCTAACAAACCGCCGCCGCCCGAAGTGGTTTCCCATAGTGAAGGCGACTTCAATGCGCCGGTCGTCATCTCGGGTAATCCTCAGCGGGACGCAGCGGCTTATGACGCCAGCGATGACGAGCTGACCGAAGCCGATTGGAAGGTGCTGGAAAAGCTGGGCCCCCGCCCGATCTGGGAACAGTTGGCCCATCGCCATCGGCAGTCGCAGCGGATGAACCGCAAGATGAGCCGATCGACCGTGGCGGTTGCTCATTCTTCGACTACGCAGCCCACGACACAACCCGTCGTGGACGAGGCGAATCTCCCGGTTGAAATTATTCCGCAGCCGGACGGCAAGCTGCGCATCATCTGGACGCTTCGCAGCTTTGGTGGGCCGATCGTCACCTCGACGCGCGACGCCACCACGGCTCGGCGAAATGTGACCGCGGCCCCGGCCGATCTGACGCCATTGGTGAATGTTCTGGCGGCGACCGTCGGCGCCGGCGGAGTCTTGCCGCTCCCGCGCGAAAACACGCTGGTCATTACCTGTGATCCAAAGCTCAAGCCAACTGTTCTCGATCTGCTGGATCATCTGGACGTCCCGGTCAAACAGGTGGAAATCACCGCGAAGATTTTCGAAGTCAGTCATGACTTCGATTTCCAGCAAGGCACCGAGATGGTCCTGAGCCGGCTCGCATCCGACAGCGGCCAGAGTCTGACTTCCACTTTCAGCGCCAAACGATTTGTGGACGCTCTGGAAAATCCCACCGGCGCGCCGGTGCAGGGATCGGTGTTGCACCTGATGCAGGTGTTTGAAAGCGCTGGCGTGCAGTTGGACGTCAGCTTTCAGTTCCTGCAGGATGCGGGGCTGATCAATGTGGTTTCCTCGCCTCGCATGACCGTGGCCGCGGGCCAGACCGGCTACATGCTGGCCGGCCAGGAAGTGCCGATCCAGTCCAGCAGCATCGTCAACAACGTGATTCAGGTCGGCACCCAATACAAGCCGGTCGGCGTGCAGCTCTACATCACGCCAGAAGCCGTCGGCACGCATCGCGTGAAGCTGCATGCGATTTCAATCGTCTCCGCGATCAGCGGCTTCACGCCCCTTCGCACCATGGAAGGCGGCACGCAGCCGATCGTGAACCCCGTGATCGATAGCCGCGAAGCTGAAACCGCCGTCACGGTTGACGACGGCAGCACACTGGTGATCAGCGGCATGCAGATGGTCCGCACCATCACCCGCGAAAGCAAAATCCCCGGACTCGGAGATCTGCCCGGCCTCGGCTGGCTTTTCAAAAATCATCGCACGCAGCAGGAACACACCGATCTCTATTTCTTCATCACGCCGGAGATGCTGTAGCCCTCACTGCATCGAATCGCGATTGCACGTTCAGTGAATTAGGAATCGGTATTGAGTTGACGGACAAGAACTCTGCCCTTGTTAGCCGAGAAGACGTAAACGTCGGTAGGGTGGCCTGAAAAGGTCAGCGCCTGTGCGCCTGGCATTGCGGAAATGTCCCACCAATCTGGATCTTCCTCTTCGTGCAACGCACGAAGTGACGCAGCGGTGCTGGCAGTTGAGGTGGCCGGTCCAGCGTGTGCGATGACTGCCTGCTGGTACGATGCCACGGAGTTGAGTGGGATTTCCAATTCATACCAAATATACGGTCCCATGCTCATGCTGCGTGTGCGCACGACCCGCGCGCCGCTCGGCGGATTCCATGTCTTGTTCACCGTCAATACATCAATCGCCGACGGATCATTCACTCCCATTCGGTCCTGAACTGTTGAGCTCAAATAGATCGAGAGGAGGGCCGCTATGCCTGCGATCAAGATTGCCACAGTCACAGTCGATTGCTCGCGCTGATAGTCGCGATTCTCCCTCACTCGTCGCCACGCGAAACCAGCGATGCCGAATTCAACCATGTACGGAAGTATGACGAGAGAAAGCGGATGAAGTCTCTCACCGAGTCCCACATCCACGAAGAGGAAGGCAGAGATCATTGCGCATAGCAGCGCACCCACCAGCGAAACTACAGCAAGCTTATTAAGCCGGCGCTTCACCTTTAGCGGATTCGGCGCATAGTTAATTGAGACGACGTTTGATTGCTCACTCACGGCCTTCCCCCGCTTTCAGCGATATCGCTTTGGAATAGATCTCCAAAAGCTGATCCACATGAAAATTATACGACAGCCGATTGCGCAACTCGCGACAGGCCCGTCCCATTTCGCTTCGCGGCTTCGCGCCAGAAAGCGACTTTATCGCCGCCGCCAAGGCGTCCGTATCCGTCGGATTTTCCAGCACAAACCCATGCTTCCCCGACTGCATAATCTCGCACGCGCCATTGAACCGCGTGCTGATCACCGGCAATCCCATCGCCAGCGCTTCCAGCACCGCAAGGCTGCACGGATCATGCCGCGTCGGCAGCACGAAGAAATCCGCCGCGCGATAAAAGGAATACGGATCGTCGGTCGGCCCCGCGAAAATGACTTGTTTCGAAATGCCCGCGGCCTCCGCTTGTCGCTGATAAGCTGATGGATCATCCCGCCCCACCACTACCAGTTTGAGCCGGGAATCAGCACACTTCGCTACCGCTTCGATCGCGACTGCTAAACCTTTCCGCGCAAAATCCTGCGCGATCATCAGCGCCATCACATCATCGTCGGCGATTCCCAGCCGACGCCGAACTTCATCGCGCGCCTCCGGCCGCGCATCCGGATCGAACTTCTTCAGATCGACGGCATTGAAAAGTGTCGCCAGCCGATCGGCCGGCAGCGGGTAATGAGCCGTCACTTCCTTCTTCACATACTCCGACAAACACAGCACAATCGGCGGCTCATTGCCTTCCAACAGCGCCCGCTCCACTGCCGCAAACTTCTGCCGGCGAAGATTCATTCGATTGCCTACTCGCGCCGCAATCTGCGCGACCGCGCCTTCATGCTTCAAATGCCCGCGCTCCACTGCCTCCGCTGCGATGCCCGCATGCGGGTGATACACATCGCATCGCCGGACCGGCAGCATCGCATGGACCACATCAAACGCTGGTCGCTGCGCCAGCGCTTTGTCAAGTTGATTTAAAAAACTGGAATACTTGCCCACCCGTGTTCCCCGCCCCACATCCAGCAAAAGATCGTCCGCGTGCCGATCGGCAAAGCTGGTCGCGATCAGCGAAACCGAATGCCCGCGCCCGCGCAGCGCCGACGCCAGATCGACGGTATATCGCTCCGCCCCGCCTCGCTTCGGGTCGGCATGTAAAATCACCAGCGCAATTCGCACGCGCCACAAGCCTACCCCCCGCCCGCCATCCCGGCCAGTTGCTCGGGACGATGCCGATTTGGGTCGCCCTGCGTCCACCTTGTGAGACACACGGGGCGCCGCGCGCCCCGCCGCAGACAAATTCGCCCCTCACCGCAAGTCTAGAATCATCAACCGGATACAATAGTACGTCACCGTACATGGAACAAAATGAGACAAAACGGGGCGCGCAATGACCGTTTTTGACCCTGAAAAAGACGCCATTTCCGCAATAAATCATTATGCGGCAATCGCTTATGTAAATATCAAGTTATTGCTGGACAAGACATGCGCGCCCCGCACTTTTGTCAAGTGATTTTATATTTGTTGGAAATTAACATCCGGCCGCGCATCCACTTACGCCGGTCGAGTGTTTCGGACATTTATTTTCGTCGTTACACGCGCGCCCCGCCGCGCCCCGTCCTTTTCAGGTGACCCCTGTCGTCCGTTTGAGACGATAGGAAGAGCTTCACTCATTCACTCGCCCGCTGCATCGGTTGAGAACCCAATTCCACTTTCTTAATGTGAAGGCTCGCCAAAATATCGAGCAGGTCTTCAAACGCGTCTACCGGTGCCGATCCCATATCGGCTTCTAAAGTTACAGATGAGCCTTCCCAACTCGGATCGGAGAGAAAATGGATCACCTCGAGAAGACCATCCCGCGGAGCAGAATCCTGTTCGAAGAACCACTTGGAAAACCACGCCTGAAGTGGGCCCATAGCAATGGGCGCATCGCCCCAAGTACACGTAAATCTCATTTCGTTCCATTTGAAACCGCTGACGCGCACCAACATGCCATCCCACATCAATTCAAACGGAGCAAACGTCAGCATTTTTTCCGTGTCAATGCGAATGCTGTCAACGACCCGGCCGTCTTCAACCACGATCAAGTCCACGCGCATCGGCAACTGGAGCACCCCTCCTCTTGCTGGCTTTCCATCGGATGTCAGCAGAACCTCTTCTGAAATAGCGGACTGCTTGCCGCTCCTTTGAATCTCTTCCAGCCCCTTTTTGAAGCGAATCAAATAGTATTCTCGAATCTGCCGAAGTAGATCTCCCAATGTCATGGGTGCCTCAAAGCAGCGGGACGCTTGTTCGATCAAAATATCGTTTCCGTTATCATCATTGCCGCTTTCTAGGAAATGAATAGCGTGGCTCGTGTTTTCAGGTTCGTCTGAGCCGTCCAAAGGGGCCTCATGGTTCTGCAGCCCGACTCGGCCAAATCGATTGAAAATTCCGCGATCGAATCCGATCTCCCCTGCCGACAGTGCGGTTACAACCTGCGGGGCCTCATGGGCTCTGGCGCATGTCCTGAGTGTGGCCACGCGGTGGCTGAATCGGCGCGGCGCAATTTACTGAGAGATTCTGATCCGTCTTATGCAGCGAAGCTGAGAACTGCCGCGATCGTGATGATCGTCGGGCTCGGGTTGTCGGGATTCACGAGCACTTTGATGCCTCCAACGATTGTCATTGAATATCTGGACGTTGCGTCATGGAGTGCTCTCGCCTTCTTGTTGATCGTGACAGCAATCGTTGTGATGTCTGCAGGCCTGTGGGTACTGACCTCGATTGACCCGGCAGTCTTCGAGGATCAACGTCACGAACGCTTGAGGAGACTGGTGCGCACCGCGGTCTTGGTTGGTACTTTGACTGAATTCATTGAGTTGGCAATCTATTTAACCTTAAGCATTGACTCGATCTTGCCATCCATACACGTTCGTCTGATCCTGTGGGTGCTGATCGTTGCAAACACCATCGCGCTGATCGCCTGTGTGTTTACGAACTTCAGGTATCTGCGGATGCTTTCGTGGAGAATTCCCGATCAAGTTTTAGCACGGCGTTTTGAACTTCTGCGATGGGGCTTTGGCATTCCGTTTTCGCTTCTGACCCTCGCAAATGCCGGAGAAGGATCGCTTGCGCTTTCCGCTTGGGCTACATCTTTCGATAACCATATGGAAACAATTCTCGTCCTGAACACGGTTGTCTGGCTGATCACGGCATTCGCAGGACTGTTTTATATCGCCGCGCTCGTGCGGCTGTGGCGCGGGGCTGTTGCATCGACCAAACCTTTGCAAACCGCTATTTGAATGGGGAATCGCCGTCCTTCAGAGGCAAGCTTCGCATCGAGCGCTTACAGCATAAATAAATGGTGATCCATTTGCTGAGCGGTTATGATTCGCGCGCGTTTGAAGTAGGGCCTCTTTCTTTTCTTTGGGGCAACCACCATGACCCTGCCGACCGATCCGCCGATGATACCGGCGATGCCGCCGACGACGGTGGAGAATGATGTTCCTTGCCGCAAGTGCTCTTACAACTTGCGCGGACTCCCGCTGACGGGCAGGTGTCCGGAATGTTCGACGCCGGTCGGGCTGTCGATCCTGGGCGATCTGCTGCAGTATTCGGACCCGCGATATGTGGAAACACTCGAGCGCGGCGTTCGACTCATGCTGTGGGCCCTGCTCGTAGGCCTCGTTGCCGGCTTTATTTCGGGAGCAGGCGCGACCCTGCTGGCGCACTCACCCGCTCGTATCATTTTTCAACTTCTGCCACTGGCGGGAACGGTCTTGTCCATCATCGGGCTATGGATGTTGACCGAGCCGGATCCGAGCGGGCTGGGAGAAGACCGATACGGAACTGCGCGGCGGATCATTCGGCTGACGGTGATCGTTGGATCAATCAATGCCGTGATCTCTGTGGGGATACAGATCGCCGGCGTGCTGCCGCCATCGGTGGCGGTGCTTCTCTACTCAATCATGGGCATCGGGGCGATTTTCCAGGTGATTGCGACTTTCGCGCAGCTCGATTACCTGCGTAAACTCGCGATGCGAATTCCCGACCCCGAGCTTGCCGAGCGATCACGGGTCTTGATGTGGGGCTTTGGCATCTCCTATGGTCTTCTCCTGCTGTGTGGGGTCGCGGTGGGATTGATCGCCGTCGCTTCGCGAGGCGCTGGCGCTGTCAACTCGGGTGGGTTCATGGCCGTCGGCTGCTTCGCCGGCCTGGTCGCGATTGCGGCACTCGTCTTTGGCATCATCTATATCATCATGCTCTTTCGCTTCCGCCGGCAGTTTGCAGACAAGGCTCTCATTGCCCGCCAGATCTGGGCCAGTGGAGAAAATCCGGTGCAGCCTGCGTGATGCGCGGGCGCCTTAATCACCGCGGAATCGACACATTCCTCGTCGGCTGTTTGCGGTTCAGCGCCACATCGTGATGCGCGATCTGGTTTGATTTGCGAATGATGCTGGGACGGAGCGTAGCGCCGGTGGGAAGCCCGCGCTGGCCGGCGTAGCGCTGGAGCCAGGCGTCGCGCTGGGCATCGCTAATCGGCAGCTTCAGGGTGCTGTACCAGAACTGAGCCAGGTCTTTGATGATCCAACGCCGGCGGGTGAGGAAGCCGGGGAGTTGGCGGACGCGGGCGGTGTCGATCAGTTTCAGGTCAGCTCCCGCTGGATCGACCTTGGCCATGAAATGGCACAGGTACAAATCGCGATGATGCAGCCCTGCCTGGTGCAGGCGGGCCGCGAGATTCGCGGTGGGTTGGAGGATCGAATCGAAGGGAATGCCCGATTCAATAAGCTTGTCAGCAGGCATGTAGCCGGCGAGATCTTCAAAGATCACGAAGCTGCGCCCGTCGGAAATGCGTCCCCAGCCAACTAGCGACGCGGTGGGAATGTTCCGATCTTCGAGAAGCTTGTGCCCCGCTACGTCCGCATCGGCGGGTGTCGCGTCCCCACCAACCGCGGCATAGCGCTTGATGTGCCAGCGGATGTCTCGACCATCACTCAGGCGCGCATCGAGCGTGCAGTTCTCACGATCGGGCAATTTGCGCCATGCGACGATGCGCGGATCCTCGAAAATCGCCTGCGCGTCGAGACTCACTTCGCGAAAAATCGGTTGCTGATCTGGAGCGACCTGGATGTGGTTGGAGGGAAGGTTCATGCGGATGCTTCTGCGCCCGGTTTGAAAAACCTGCTGATCCCCGGCTTAAAAATCACCTTCCCATCCACGACCACCAATTCCTCATCCAGATAAAGTTTCACCGCCCGGCTCAGGACCTGCGCCTCCAGGCTCAGACCCTTCTGCTTCACGTCCTCGAGCGAATCGGCGCCTACGTTGATGTGGAACACATCCTGAAAAACGACCGGCCCTTCGTCGAGCTGCTCGGTGACAAAATGAGCCGTGCATCCATGCACGCGCACGCCACTTTCGTAGGCCTGTCGATACGGGGCCGCGCCAGGAAAGTGCGGCAGCAGCGATGGGTGAATATTGAGAATGCGATTGGGAAAAGCCTGGATGATCTTTTGGGGCAGGATGCGCATGTAGCGCGCCAGCACGATCAGATCGACCGATCGCGATTGCAACTCGCGAAGAAGCCAGTCGAAATGCGATTCCAGATCATCATGACTCTTCCATGCAAACGGCAGCTTCGCATTTAGCGCGATCGGCTCCAGATCGGGATGGTTTCCCAGGACGGCAACGATATCGCCATGCAGTTTTCCGCCCTGGAAATCGGCAATCAGTTGCTCCAGACAATGCGGCTCTCGACTTACAAGAATGGCAACTTTCTTTCGACGCCTTTCACTGTGAAGATGAACGCGCACGTCCATCTCCATCTGCTTCCCAAGGGTTAAAAGTCCGGTGATGAGCTCGGAGAGATCGGAGGTGAGGTCTTTGAGATCAACCAGCATGTCCATCAAAAAAAAGCCGCGCACGACGCGCTGTTCGATATCCTCGATGTTGATGCCGCGCTGCGCCATGTAGGTGGCGAATTGCGCGACGACGCCCTTCTGGTCTTTCCCCAGCACGCTGACAACTGCCAACACCGGCTGCGACACGCCCGTTCTCCCATGAAAACAGCGAGTGTATCGGGAGGATGGGAAAGAATCATCAGGAGGGAGAAATGGAAGCGGATTAGCAGGTATCTGGTGTTTTGGTGCAGTTCCGCTTGTTTGATGCACTGCCCACCCTGACGCCGTAGCCGCCGGATACTCGCTTGCGCCTTCGCGAACGGATCAGCGATCGGTTTCAGCGCTACGGTTCGCGAAGGCGCAAGCGACGTGGGCGGCGTGTATGGCGAAGCTGCATTATATCGTACTGGATCAGTTCATAGGACGTTCATCGCACCCTGAGGATGATCGCGGCGGCCCAAAGATCGGAGTCGCTATTTAGGGTTTGTTGACCAACCAAAGTATCGCCCTGGGTCATGTAGAGATTCATTGCCAGGGAGTGCAGAGGCGAGCTGACGATGGACGTTGCGACGGTCAGATTGGTTGGTGATGCGATGGATCGGGTCAGGAACGCCAGCGATCGGCCAGGTTCGAGTTGATATTGAAAATGATCGGGTGAGCCATCGGAGGCGCAAACCAACCGCACGGGCATCTGCTCGATTTGCCGGCGGGTGGCGAAGATGGGATGGGCAAGACCACTCCAGGGAAGCGGCTCGGTAGCACGTCGCATGACGGCGACGTAAGTCCAGTCGTCGCGCTGAATTCCAGCGACGCTTTCGATGTAGAGCGTGCCACCCACGTGAAGGGTCACATCCTGCTTGGCGCGCCAGGCGACCGAAGCGCCACATGCGAGTAGAGCGAGAACGACCATCAGGATCACGGCTAGTTTGGAGTGCCAAAGCGTTACAACCAGGGCAAGAAGAGAAAACACAACTGCCGCCAGCATCACCTGATTGTGGAAGGAGGCGGGCCAGCCGCGGGACCAGACGGCGATGGCGTCGTAGGCCTGCGGCACATAAGCAGATTGGGGGCCAAGGATGGGGTATTGAACGATCCAATAATCGCCGGATTGTTTCCAGGGCCATGGACCGGCGGGCTTTTGTGAGGAGCGCACGGCCAGGGCCATGCCGGATGCGAGAAGCGATTCGACCTGCCGGGCGTTGATTCTCGCTGCAGCGGGTTCATCGAGGACGGCGGCATCGAGCGTTTCCCAAGCGGCGGGTGGACCCGCTAACGGGTGTCCTGGATCAAGCGCGACGCCAATGATTTTCTTTCCCGGGAACAGAGCCGTGACCGCATCGGCATCAGCGCCGACATAGCCGACGAGGCATTCATTATCATCCAAAGGGGTTAGTGCAGTTTCGACGGCGCCATGTTGGTGACTTGCCGTAGTCCATTGAATCTGATCTACGCCGCGTATGGGCAGCCAGGGGACGATCACATCCATATCATGCGCCAAGGGAATTTCCGTTGGCATCGCGCCCGGCGCAGTAAGTTCGAAAGAACCACTCTCTGCGGCTCGGCAGACTACTTCGACCGGCATATATCGACCCGGGCGATAATGACCCCCAATCGGGAGCGAAACGACGACATTTGCAAAAGAGCTTGCTGAAATCAGAGAGGACAATGTGATGACGAAGAACGTGAAGCAGGAAACCAACCGCGCCCTGCTCAGCTTAGCCGCGACGCGACAGCGGAGCGCTTTCCCATTGCGCTCGGAGAAGCGCTCCGCTACCGCGTCGGGGCTAAACTGGGCGGACCAGCGTTGTCCTCTTGGTGAGGAGTTCATTGATTTCTACATGTCCAGATCTGCTGCAAGTCGCAAAACTTCCGCGACGCTCCACGCCTGCGCGGGGCAACCGACGGGTCGATGCGGCGCGTCACCTTCGTGAATTTCCCAGATTTGTCCGATGCAGGCGGTTTCCATTTGGTCGATCAGGGGTTTGAGCCACTGGCGCGCCTGGTCGATCGATGCCGCGGAACGATTGTTCACGCGAAGATACGCTTCGAGAAATGCGCCGATCAGCCAGGGCCAGACGGCGCCGTTGTGATAGGAGGCATCGCGCTCCATCACGGAGCCGGTGTATTTGCCGCGGTATTTCGGATCGCTGCGCGCGAGCGTGCGGAGTCCGACGGGCGTGAGCAATTCGCGCCGCACGACTTCAACGACCGCCGACGCCTGCTCCGCCGTCAGCGGGCTGTGTTGCAGACTGACGGCAAAGATTTGATTGGGCCGCAGCGCCATATCCCGGCGGGCGTAGCCATTGGGGCCGGCCTCGCCCTCGACGACATCGGCAAGGCCTCGGAAAGGGCTGATCCAGAACGCTTTTCGGAAACTTTCGCCAACGCGCGGGGCCAACTCCTTTTCACCCATCAGAACAAGGGCATGATGCCAGAGCGCATTGATCTCCACCGGCTTTCCCTGTCGTGGGGTAAAGCAGATGCCATTGCACTTGGCATCCATCCAGGTCAGTTGCGTGCTTTGGTCGCCCTGGCTGATCAAGCCATCGCTCGGGTCCATCTTGATGTGGTAGCGTGTGCCTTCGCGGTAGCCGCGGATGATTTCGCGACAGGCGGGCAAAAGCATGGAGTCAAATGTTTTTTGATCTCCGCCAAGACGCAGATATTCGTGACAAGCGTGAATGAACCAGAGGCTGGCATCCACCGTGTTGTAATGCGGCTCATTGCTGTAATCGTCGAAGCGATTGGGGATCATCCCTTCGCTGACGTATTGAGCAAACAAGCACAGCACCTGCCTCGCTTGATGAAATCGGCCGGTGACCAGGAACAGGCCCGGCAGCGAGATCATCGTGTCGCGCCCCCAGTCGGCAAACCAGGGATAGCCGGCGATGACGCTCGTTCCATCGTCGCCCCGCGGAGACTTTCGATAGACGACAAAATCGTTCGCGGCACGCACGAGCCGGCGAATCGTGCGCGACTCGCTCTTTCTGCTGACGTTGCTTTTGTTTGGCGCGGCGAGGTTTTCCGGATCGACAAACGCCGCGTTGAACATCTCATCATGCCGACGGACTTCGGCATCCCAATCGAGCTTTTCATCCGGCGCAGCGCCGCGAGGCTCCATCGATGCCCAGAGGGTCAGCTTCGCGGCCTTGCGCGTTTCAAGCGTAAACCGGCCCGGCTGAAACAGGTTCTCGCTATCGTCCATGCCGCGCTCGGTTTCGGTGGCGTAATAATGGTTGTACCACCAGTCTTTTGCTTCGAAGAATTGGCCGACATCCGACCAGATGCGCAGCGTCTGCGGCCCATGACTAACGACCGTCGCGCGTTCCTGGGGCGTGACGCCGAAATCGGTATCGTTCGATTGCAGCAGGTGATGAAAATCGCGAATGCTGACGAAGGGATGCAGGTTGAGCGTAACGCGTCGTTCGCGATCGGGCTCGATCGTGTAGCGAATGCCGACGATGTTGCGCATCCAGGGCAACTGCAATTCTTTGGTGATGCGGACGCCTTCGATCACATATTCCCATCGCGCGATTTGGGCCAGCTCGAATCGGCGGAGGTATTTCCAGCCCTGCGGATGAAACAGCTCGCGAAATTGGTTGACGGAGAACTCAAAGGATTTGTTGCTGTCGCCATCGAGGCAGATGCTTTCGCCGATGCGATTGAGAGCGACGATGCGCCCGACGGGCGGTGTCGTCGCGGCACAAAGCAGCGCGTGGTAGCGACGCCGGTTGCAACCGACGACGGTCGAAAAAGCGAAGCCGCCAAGGCCGTTGGTCAGCAGCCATTCCTGGCTTAAATGCGGCTCGAGTTGCCCATTGGTGTCGATCGTGATCTTCGGCATGGGCGGCAGTTTAATCGCTTGGCCGGGCAACTTGAATGATGAAAAAGACAATGCGCCACTATTGCGCCGGCGTCTTATTGATCGTGTTGGAGATCTCCCAATCAATTGGGGAACCGTCCGCAGCTTTGATATGCATCTGGATATCCATCTGCATGACTGGCTTCACGTCGCCAATCATAAGCGTCACGGTCTTTCCATCGGGCGAAACCTTGGCCGATTTCACATCGACATCATCGTGCCCCTGCTCGCTCGGCGCGCTGACCTTGTATTCTTTGGAGCCATAGACTCGCGTCCAATGGTAATTCCATTGCTCGATTCCGTAGTTTTGATCGTCGGCGGCCGCTGCGCGATCGAGCGGCTCGCTGAAGGTCAGGCTGATGAAATCCTTGCCGACGTGCATCGCCGTCGGCAGATGCGCGGGTTTGCCGGTGTAGCGGACGCGCTGAAGCGTGCCATCATGAACGGCGTTGGTCTGCCAGCCTTTGAGGCCGACGACCCAGACATCGCCGTCTTTCGGATTGACGCGCGCCCGCATGATGCCGGAGCCGAATTTCAAAGGCAGCTTGAGTGTGCCGCCTTGTGGCGTGCCATCGGGCAGTTGTTCCCACAGCACTTCGAGCAGATCGCTTTGGCCATAGGAAGTGCTGAGCATCATGCCGGATAGCGGGCCCCAATTCTGTCCGCCCCAGACTTGGCCGCCGCTGGAGTTGTCGGGTGCGGGATACTTGATCCAGCAGATCGGCGGATCATACATGTCCGGCAAGCCAAGCTCCGGCTTCTGCGCTTCCTTGATGCGGCGCGGATCGTAATAGAAGCCGTAGAAGCCGCCCTTTTTCACTAGATCGATTCGACAGACCGGCGTCCAGTTGCCCTGGTTGTCGGCGGTGACCAGTTCATCGTGTGGCCCCATTCCAAGACCATTGGCGGCGCGCAGGCCATTGGCGTAGCGCTCGTAGGTGCCGCCGTATTTGGGGACTTTGATAATGTAGCCGTAGGTTGCCAGGCGATAATCCATCGGCGCCTGGTTACCGCAGGAAGAGAAATAGAAATTGCCTTCGCTGTCGGTCTGAAGGTCCATCAGAAAGGCATGATAAATGGGCGATGCCGGCCAGGCGTTGCAGAAGTTCTCGTAGAAATCGGCTTCGCCATCATGGTTCAGATCGTGAAGAATCGTGATCTGATCGCGACCCAGGACATACACTTGATTGTCCACGATCTTCAGTCCCAGCGGCTCATATAGGCCCGCGGCAAAGCGCTTCCAGGTGACGTGATCGAGCTTGTCATCGAGACCAGAAACGATCCAGACATCGCCGCTGAAGGTGGCGATAGCCGCGCGCCCATCGGGGAAGAAGTCGAACGCGCTGGTTCGCATCCAGGCTTTCCAGGGGTTTTGCTCGGGGATTTCGACATTATCGACGGTGTAGGCCCAATTGTCTGTCCCGCGCTGGCCTTGCGTGACGACCGTCTGCTTCCAGATGGGCGGGCCGCCGTTGCGCATGGAGGGCAGCTCTTCGACTGTCGAGGCGGCCTGCATCAGCTCACTGAAGATCGATTGCATGCCGGTGGGAAGTCGGCAGATCACGATTTTGAAGCTTTCCGCCTGCGAATGGGCCGGCAACGTAAGTTCGATGCGATTGCCGTTGCTTTCGAGCTTCGTGCCATTAGGAGCATGGATCAGACCGACATTCGTCCCATCGCGATCGTGCACGAGCCGAACGGTTTGACTTGAAGAAGCCTGGGATGAGTTCGTGCCGGTATCTCGCGATGTAACGTCCGGGACTTCGCAAACCAGCATCTTCTGCGGCTTATCGGATGGGCCCACATGTAATGTGCGGGTGAAGGCAACCTGGCCGCCCTTTGAAACGCTCGATTCCATTTCCAGAACGCCCATCGAGCCGACGTCATAAGACAGCACGACATGTTCGCCATTGCGATACAGGCCTTTGTAATGGGCCCATTCTTTTGGCAAGGGGCCGATGCGGTCCTTGCGCGGGTCGGCAAATCTCCCATCGTCTGCCCAGCCGGGATCGGTCAGTGTGCTGAATTGAAGATTGCCTTTGACGCGGGTGGGGAAATCGCCCTTGTATTGGCCCAGATTTGTGCGGCTCAGATCGAGAAAGCCGCCGGTCCATCCGCCGGCGAGGCTCATTAGATCAGTATCGAAGCAGACCGTCGCACTGTTGCCAACGTGAATGACGATGCCTCGAACGGCTAGCAATTCGCCGCCATCGCTTTTGACGGCGCCATCATCCTGGCTGGTTGCTCCTTGTGTGCGCGGGCGAAGCACACTGCAGGAGATGAATGGGCCATAATCCATCAGATCGCCGCGGCTGGGGCCTTGCGGGCGAGATGTACGTCGGGCGCGCGTGGTCGCGCGTGGGCGGGTGGTTGGGGTTTGCGCGCTCACGAAGCTCGGTGTCGTAAGAAGCGCGCAAATCAAAACTGTTAATCCGATCGACAATATCTTTTGCGATGATGAATAAGGCATGACTACGATCCGCGAGCCTACATAGGAAAAAGGATAAGACTCCCCCGCCGCCGGTATTACGCGTTGAGAGCTAAGCCGTTGCAAGTTCATGGCATCGCGGTTCCGGCTCCCTTTTTCAGGACCACAATCCGGTCGGCATCCGTGCCATCGAAGTGCTTCATCTGCCCTTCGGGCCAGAGGACATCGATGCCGTCTACGATGGTTGCAGAACCGAGTCCAAAATGGACGCGCGGATCATTGCTGCATAAATAGCTGGAGCCGGGTGTGACCCACCCGACTCGCTGCCGACCGCCTGCAAAAATGACGATCCTGGCGCCATAGGCATCGCGACCGCCCAACAGCGGTTCGATAGCGCGCACAAGAAGCCAATGGCCTCGATTTTTGGCGACATTCTTCAGCAGCCGCGCGGGAGCGCCGGCTGTTGTAACGACCAAATCAATCGCGCCGTCGTTATTTAGACTTCCCCACGCAAGGCCCCTGCCGACATTGGGTTGGCCACAGAAAGCTGGATTCTGGGCTGAAATGTCGGTGAATTTTCCACCCTGATTGGCAAAGAGCTGATTCCGCTCCGCATAGGCGAGCCAATAATTTGGAAGATCTGGCGCATCCTTTTGAGAAACTGGTTTCCCACGGACGACCCGACCGTTCGCAATCGCGAGGCTCGGCCAACCGCTGTTATCAAAATCTGCTAAGACCGTTCCGAATCCGGTGCCCTGGCCGTGGCCGACCAATCCGGAGGCAACCGTGCGATCGGCAAAACTTTTTGCGGCGATTTGAATCCAGAGCGTATTGGTCTCCTCCGTCAGATGCGTGACGAACAAATCGGTCAGGCCGTCGCCATCGATATCCTGCCAGGCGATGCCCATGTTTCCCTGCGGCTGGCCAGTTTCATTGAAAGCCACTCCCATCGTCATCGCCTGATCGACAAATGTGCCATCATGTTGATTGATCCAAAGCCGATTGGCCTGAGCATCGTTGGTTACAAAAATGTCCGGCCAGCCATCGCCATTGAAATCGGCGCAGAGAACACCGAGGCCTTTGCCGGGTGATTGCCCGAGGCCGCAGCGGTCGGTCACATCTTCAAATTTCACCGAGCGATGGCCGCTGGTGTTTGCCTGCCGCGAAATGCTGGCTCCGAGATTGTGATAGACGCGCGTAATCGAGCCGGGGAAATCGTTGGGTCCACAATAATCTGGCTTTCCATCGCGGCCGGTGCAGGTGCGCGACGGGTCATACGCGACGTAGAATGTCACCACGAGATCGAGCCAACCGTCCCGATCGTAATCAATGAAGGAAGCCGAAGTGGCCCAGGGCAGATATCCGCCAGCCTGCGAGGGCTGCGAGAGCCCCGCTTCCGATGTTGCTTCGATGAATTTCCCATGTCCTTGGTTGAGAAAGAGTCGAACGCCTCCATATTCGGTGAGGACCAAATCAGGCAAACCATCGTTATTCACATCTCCGATTGCCACACCCATTCCCCACCCCGCAATGTCCAGCCCCGATCCATCCGAAACATCGCGAAACGTGCCGTCCGGCTCCTGGTGATAGAGCCGATTAGTCAGGCCCGAATCTGGTCCGGCATTTTGAACCAGGTACAGGTCGAGGCGGCCATCGCCGTCATAATCGAATAGCGCGGCGCCCGAGCCCATGATTTCGGGGAAAGCATATTTGCCCAGTGGACCAACCGAATGAACGAAGTGAAGATTCGCGCGGTCGGTGTAATCCTGGAACCACGGATATGTTGATCCTGATTCCGCATGGTTGACTGCTGTCATTGATTTGCCGCAGCCGAGACACGTGGACAAAACAATACAGAGCGACACCAAAACGGGTCGTAGGTTAAAGTCGATCGTCATGTCGCAGTTGAGTCTAACGTTGCCTCTTGCAGCCAAAACTGAACACGGATAATAGCTGAGCGGCGGATTTGCCGACAGAATGAATTAAGAGAGGCGAGATTGAACTCTCCCGAAAGGCAGCGGGCGTGACGGAAGTTCGCGGGAAAAGAGTGACGGTTGCGGGGCTGGGCCGCTTCGGCGGGCAAGTAGCCGCGGCGCGCTGGCTGGTTGAACAGGGCGCGCAGGTGCTGGTTACCGATCGAAGTCCAGCGGACAAGCTGGCCGATTCGGTCCGGCAGCTTCAGGACTTGCCGATCATGTGGAGATTAGGTGAGCACCGGCGCGAAGACTTCGAGCAGGCCGATCTGGTCGTCGCAAGTCCAGCAATTCCATTGACAAATGAATACCTCGTGGCCGCCCGCGGGGCGAACGTAGAGATCACTGCAGAGATCCGGCTTTTCGTCGAGCGCTGCCCCGCCGCGATCATCGGCGTGACCGGCACCAAGGGAAAATCCACAACGTCCACCCTCTTGGGGCGGATGCTGGAAAAGCGTTTCAAAACGTGGGTCGGCGGGAACATTGGAAAGCCGCTGCTGCTGGACCTGCCCAAAATCAATAAGGACGACTTGGTCGTGCTGGAGCTGTCGAGCTTCATGCTCGAGCACCTGTCGGCGATGCGATGGTCGCCGCATGTGGCGCTGATCACGATGATCGCTGCTGACCATGTCGAGTGGCATGGTTCGGTCGATGCGTATGTACAGGCCAAGAAAAATATCATCCGGTTTCAGAAAGCGGATGATGTTGCCGTGCTCAATTCATCCGATGAAGCGTCTAAAGCATTTGCGAAAGATGCGATCGGAAACGTGCGATGGTTCCCGCTGCAATCTTCGCGAAAATTCGAGCTGACATTGCCGGGCGAGCACAATCAACTCAATGCACAAGGTGCTTTTGCGACGGCAAATATTTTCGGAATCACCTGGGAAGAAGCCAACGAAACGACTCGCGTATTCTCGGGCCTGCATCACCGCCTTGAGCTGGTCTGCGAGCGCGATGGCGTGCGGTATTACAACGACTCGATCGCCACGGTCCCACAGGCCGCGGTTGCGGCACTGGAGGCTTTTTCTTCCGGAAAAGTAATCCAGATCATTGGCGGGCAGGAACACGGATTGGACATTGCGGAAATGTGCGACGCGTTGCGAAGGCGCGCCAAAGGCGTCCTGTGCATCGGACAGACCGGAAACAAACTTGCCGACGCCATGAAGGCATCGGCAAGTGATGTTCCACCGGTTTATCGTTGTGGCGATATGAAGATGGCTGTCGAAACTGCCCGGAAGATCGCCAAGCCGGGCGACATCGTCCTGCTCAGCACCGGCTACAAGAGCTTCGATCAGTTCGACAACTACGAGCAGCGCGGCAATACCTTTGCCGAGCTGGCGAGGCAGTCATCCGCCTCAGGGTAGCTTGCCCGAATTGAATCGCTTCTCGGCTTCGTCCCACCGTACGACATTCCACCACGCCGTCACGTATTCCGGCCGGCGGTTCTGGTATTTCAAATAATATGCGTGCTCCCATACATCCAGGCCGATGATGGGGTATTTGCCTTCCATGATGGGATTGTCCTGATTGGGTGTCGAGGTGATGGCGACTTTGTTGCCATCTTTCACCAGCCATGCCCAGCCTGAACCAAATCGCTTCGCTGCCGCGTCGGCAAATTGCTCCTTGAACTTGTCGAAGGAGCCGAAGGCCGAATTGATGGCCGCCGCGAGATTGCCGTTCGGGCTGCCACCAGCTTTGGGGCCGAGGATCGTCCAGAACATCGAGTGATTGATATGGCCACCACCGTTGTTTCGGACAGCCGTCTTAATGCTCTCCGGCACAGCCGCGAGGTTGTTTTTCAGCAGATCCTCGATCGACTTGTTCTGAAGATCGGGCGCCTGTTCGAGGGCCTTGTTCAGATTCGTGACATAGGCGGCGTGATGCTTGCCATGATGAATTTCCATCGTCTGCTTGTCGATGCTGGGCTCGAGGGCATCGGATGGATAAGGAAGCGGCGGCAGTTGGAATGCCATGGAAAACTCCTTCGTGTTAGTTAATGAACCGAGAGCAAGAACGATTAACGAGCCTATGCGCCTTGAGTGGGGCGGTCAACCGACAAGATTCCGCCACCTCGCGGATTCTGGAAGATCAAAACAAGAGGCCGACGGCGCTTTGATGCCGTCGGCCTCCGATTTTTCAAAATGCTCAAGCGAGAAAGCTGAGGATCAGCCTTCCGCCGGAGGCGTTGCTGCAGCCTCAGATCCAGCCGCGGCGGCAGCAGGCGTTCGCTTGGCAATCCGCCCCGCATACTGCCGACGGCGTTCGTTGCGCTTGCGCCGCAGGCCGGCACTTCGTCGAGCCGTGCCGGTGGGCTTGGATTCTTCAGTCAGAAGCTGAAGGAGCACCAGGCTTCCGCCGTCGCCGATCCGGAAATCGCTGAGCTTGATGATGCGCGTATATCCGCCCTGCCGGTCGGCAAAGCGCGGAGCGATTTCATCAAACAGCTTCTGGACGAGCGTCTGCCCGGTGAATTCCTGATCCTCATCGACCAGCCGACGGTCATGCAGAAGCTGGATGACCCGACGGCGGTTGTTGAGCGTCTTTTCCCGCGCGAGAGTAATGAGCTTCTCCGCGAAAGACTTCACTTCCTTGGCCTTGGGCTCGGTCGTGCGGATCTTGCCGTGCTCGAAAAGGCTCTGGACCAGATGGCGCCGAAGGGCGGCTCGATGTTCAGTATCGCGGCTGAGCTGTCGGCCGCGTAATCGGTGACGCATGACATTCCTCGTTAACCGCCTCAGTTTTAGAGGCAAAAAGCTGTTGCTTTTACTTCGAACGCCCTAAAACTAAATCGAGGCGATCGAGTGAAAAATAACGCGTCCGCCGCCCTTTTGGACGACGGACGCTTCGAAAAACCAATTAAGCGTTACTCTCGGTCGCTTCGACGTCTTCGGCCTGCTCGTCCTCGGGCAGGTCGCCGTCGTCGTCGGGCATGGTCGCGGCAGCAGCGCCAGCGGCGGCCGCATCCAGATCCATTCCCAGGCTCAGGCCCATGTCGGCAAGCTTTCGCTTCACTTCACGCAGGCTGGTCTTGCCGAAGCTGCGAACCTTCAGCAGGTCAGCATCGGTCTTCTTGACCAGCTCGCGCACCGTCGGAATTTTGGCCGATTCCAGGCAGTTGTTGGCACGAACCGACAGATCCAGTTCCTGCACGCTCATGTTCAGCTTCTGCTGAAGCTCCGGATCGATCGTCGCGCGATTGGCTTCGCGAAGGGCGTTGATCGCATCGTCGTTGGCCGTCTCGGAACCCAGTTCGAAATACTGCACGAACGGATTGAGATGCTTGCGGAGGATCTTGCTTGCTTCGACCATCGCCATTTCCGGCGAGATGGTGCCGTTGGTCCAGATTTCCAGGATCAGACGATCGTAGTCGGTCTTCTGGCCGACGCGGGCGTCTTCGGTCGCATAGCGAACGCGCGTGACCGGCGAATAGATGCTGTCCACCGCGATCAGGCCCAGCTCCTGCTCCTCGGCGTCGCCGATGTTCTCGGCGGCGGTGACATAACCGCGCCCTTTGTTGACCGTCAGGGTCATTTCAAAAGGCATGTCTTCGGTCAGCGTTGCGATGACCAGATCCTTGTTGATGACGTTAATCGATGCATCGCTTTCGATCATGCCGGCCGTGATCGGCCCGGCCTTGTGGGCCGAGAGGCGCATCTGCTTGGGCTCTTCCGAGTCCAGCTTCACGATCAGGCTCTTGATGTTGAGGATGATGTCGGTGACATCTTCCATCACGCCCGGCAGGCTGCTGAACTCGTGATCGGCGCCGCGAATGCGGACATGCGTCACCGCTGCGCCTTCCAGCGACGAAAGCAGGATTCGGCGAAGCGAGTTGCCGACGGTCGTGCCAAATCCGCGCTCGAAAGGCTCGGCGGTAAATTTGCCGTAGGTTTCGGTTGAAATGTGCTCATCGCGAACGACCCGCGAGGGAAGTTCCAAACCACGCCATCGAATTCTCATTGCTTCATTCTCCTTGCGGCGCTGCCTGAATTGCGGAAGGTTCCCGCCCCCACCATCGGGGGCCATCTGGCTTCCACCTCGTCAGAAGGCGCTGTTGATTTTAATGCTACAGGTGTCTGCTGGCTTTGCGTTGTACAGCCAGGAATGTCTGGCTGAACGCAAATACTTCAGATCAAAATGAATTATACGCGTCGCTTTTTGGGCGGTCGGCAGCCGTTGTGAGGCAACGGCGTGACGTCTTCGATGCCGATGACCTTCAGGCCGGCGTGCTGAAGCTGAATGATCGCCTGCTCGCGACCGGCTCCGGGGCCTTTTACCTTTACTTCGATTTCAACCATGCCGTGCTTGCGCGCCTGTTGGGCAGCGTTTTCAGCAGCGCGACCGGCTGCGAAGGGCGTGCTCTTTCGCGCGCCTTTGAATCCAACCGTGCCGGCCGACGCCCAGGAGATGGTCTCTCCGGTGGTGTCGGTGATGGTCACCATGGTGTTGTTGAAGGTTGCCTTGATATGGGCGATGCCGCGGGTAACGCCCTTGCGAATTTTCTTTTTCTGCCCGGCTTTTGCGCCGGCCGCGGGTTTAGCGGTTTCTGCCATGGTGATTCCTGTCTTTTCTATTGGGTTCAATGCGTTCGGATCATCCGGTCCTACGACCGTCCCCGAACTCATGATGCGGCCAGCCTTTCCAACGACTGGCCGCGATGAATTACTTACCGAGTTCCTTCACGCCCTTCTTGCCGGCCACGGTCTTGCGCGGGCCTTTTCGAGTGCGGGCGTTGGAACGGGTGCGCTGGCCACGCACCGGCAGCGAGCGACGATGGCGATTGCCACGGTAGCTGCCGATGTCGCGAAGCCGCGCGACGTTCTGCTGAATCTGTCGGCGCAGTGCACCTTCGACGAGATAGCCGCGATCGATAATGCCGATGATCTTGGCCAGCTCTTCTTCCGACAATTCCTTGGCTCGACGCTGAAATTCGATGCCGGCTTCCTTGAGGATGATCCGGCTGTTGGTCGGGCCGATGCCGTAGATGTAGCCGAGGCTCACCCAAATGGGCTTGTCGGCCGGGATGTCTACGCCTGCGATACGGGGCATGGATTCTCCGTCTTAATCTTTGAGATAGTGACTCGTATGTGAGCCTTGAACCGACACCGAAAAAGGCGCGGCTTATCCCTGCTTCTGTTTATGCTTCGTGTTCGTGCAGATGACCCGCACGATTCCCTTGCGGCGAACGATCTTGCAATTCTCGCAGATCCGCCGAACGCTGCTTCGCACTTTCATGATGCAAATCCTTTGAACCACGCCGATTACAGACCTAAAAAACCGGCGAATCGAGCCTTATAACAGAAATTTCTGCGCTTCTCAAGCGCGTGGCATTGCAAAAACAACCTGAGAACGATCGTAGGCGCAGCGTTGGATGCGTCCAGTCCCGCGCCGGAGCGCCCGCGCAAAATGAGCGAGCGGTCCCCGTGCGCTGCGCCCAGTACCTAAATGTCTCAAAATGTCACACATTTCGTGAAAATGAATGACATTCGCTGCAATTCCACATCCAAATTACTTGGTGACATAAACTTATGGATTGGCGATGTGATGTCACACATGTGACATTCAGTGACATGCGTTCTTCGACTCACGAGTAGGAACTAGCGGCGCATTCTGGAGGGCATCGCTCGCGCGATTGGGGCATTGGACCCTCGCGCGGCGCGCGACACTTGCGCGCCGCGCGCCATGATTAGGTGGCTCACAAATCGCAATCTATTTGCCTTTGCAAGGCTTGCGATCATGTCCCGCGCGCGGCGGCTGCCCTCGCGCGACACCAGCGCCGCGCTCCAATTGTCAAGCGACTTTTCATATGTACATACATCAATTTGTTCTTCGCGCCCCGCGTATCTGCACAGAATGCGCTCGCCGCGGCCAGCCTCTTGCCCAATCCGCCGCAAGCCCAGACGAGGGGGCCGTCCCGAGCCCAGTTGAGGGGCGTGTCCCCAACTCGCTCCAGGCACCATCGATCTCACTGCCTCTGCTCCAATCACGATTGGCACCTCCATAGCACGCAGAAATCTACTCCAAACCGTATACCATACATATTGCAAACATTATAAATCGACCGATTTTGCTTTTTTGGCCGTTCGCGCGCGAGGCGTAAGGAGTGGCCGCGGCGTGGCTAAAGGTCGGCGCCCAGCAGCTAGAAAAACAGATCAAGGCGCAGCGCCCCCTTCGCAATCGCTGCAGGACCACGACAAAGCGTCGAGACGAGTCAGCAGAATCCCGCAGTGCTGACATGAACGCTAGAGGCTCGCTAAGCGGAAAATTGTGAATGGTAATTTGGATTTATAAAGTGAGCCGCTCCCGCCCCCTGGCCAAACGCAACTCTCCCGCATAACGAGGGCTCAATAAGAATGGTTGCTCATACATCAGCCGCAACTTCGTTCCTTTGAGAAGTCGGACAATGCGCGGGGCGGCAATGCCGCTCGCAGTGCGTTCGCCACAACTAATGCATCGATCGCTTTGATCACTATACAAACCTCCCGCTTGAGCCATTTAACTATCGGCCAGAGATTGATCCGCAGCCATTGGACTTCTCGCCATCACTAGCCCCGCGGAATTCACAACCTCGACCATAGGGAATTCCCCTATGGCCCCTACTGCAAATCCGTAGCAATCTTCTGGAACCCGGCCCGATAGCGACCACCCCCCGTTACTTCCGACACTCTGCATAGTTGATCCGACACTGGGCTCGCTGCACAGGAGTCGCAAATGGATGGAAATCGCAGAACCTTTCTCCGGCGTAGTCTGGTCGTTTTGGGCTCAGTTGCCGCCGGAGGCACGGCAGCCCGCAAACTAATGGGCGAGGGTACACCGGGAACACAACCCGAAGTTAACGGGCCCGTCACACCTTCCCTCACCCCCGATCACCAGGTCGTACACGTCTGCTGCGGAAAAGTAGTCACCAATCCCGGCCACGAGGGGCACGTCGCGGGCATGGCCGAAACGTCTGCCCGGCAGGGGATCCCCGGGCGAAAGTTCGTCATGGTGATCGACCTGTCCAAATGTGACGGGTGCGGCAAGTGCATGGCGGCCTGCTCCAAGATGCACTTCATCCCGCCGGACCGGCAGTGGATCAAAGTACTGCGGATGCAGGATGCCGAACACACGGCTCCGTACTTTTTCCCGCAGCCCTGCTACCACTGCGACAACCCACCCTGCACGAAGGTCTGCCCGGTCGATGCGACTTTCAAGCGGCAGGACGGGATCGTGCTGATCGACAACGATCGGTGCATCGGCTGCCGCTTCTGCATGGCCGCCTGTCCTTATGGCGCGCGAAGTTTCAACTGGGCGCGCCCGCACGATCCGCCTGAGGCTCTGGAAGAAGGATACTCACCCGAGCACGGTTTCCCGCGCCGCGTCGGCACCGTGGAGAAGTGCGACTTCTGCCCAGACATGGCCGAGAAGGGGCTGCTGCCCGGTTGCGCGGCCGGCTGCCCGATGGGCGCAATCTACTACGGCGATCAGAACGAAGACGCCGTCACAAACTCGCAGGGCGACACGCAACGCCTCTCCAAGCTGCTGCTGGACCGATCGGGCTACCGGCACCTCGAAGAGCTGGGTACCAAGCCGCGGGTGTATTACCTGCCCCCGACCAACCGCCAGTTCCCCGCACCAGAGGTCCCATCACCGGAAAACAAAATCTGAGGTGCCGCCCATGATCGTCACTGAATCTCAACTTCAACATCCTATGACCGCTACGGTTACGCGCCCCGAAGCGGATCTCATTGCCACCCTCGGCCCGATGGGCCGGCGGCAGAAGCTGTGGCTCGGCTGCTTTGCCGCGGTCTGCGCCTGGGGACTGATTGCGTTCATCCACCAGCTCCGCATCGGGCTGGCCGCTACCGCGATGGGTAACTACTTCTCGTGGGGCGTCTACATTATTAACTTCGTCTTCTTCATTGGAATCAGCCATGCCGGCACGCTGGTCTCCGCGATCCTGAGGGTGACGGGCGCCGAATGGCGCCGGCCAATCACGCGCATGGCCGAGGGGATTACCGTCTTCGCCCTCATGATCGGGGCGCCCATGATCATCATCGACATGGGGCGGCCGGATCGGATTCTCAACGTGATTATTCACGGGCGGCTCCAGTCTCCGATCTTGTGGGACGTTTGCTCCGTCACCACTTACATCGCCGGCAGCCTGATGTACCTCTATCTGCCGATGATCCCGGATCTGGCGATGCTGCGCGACCATCCGGCCAGCTTTTCGCCTTGGCGGCGCAAGCTGTATCGCACCCTGGCGCTCGGATGGACAGGGACTCCGGAGCAGAAGCATCGGCTCGAGCGCGCCATCGGCGCGATGGCCATCGTGATCATCCCCGTAGCTATCTCCGTTCACACGGTAGTTTCGTGGATCTTTGGAATGACGCTGCGAGCCGGGTGGCACAGCACGATCTTCGGCCCGTACTTCGTCGTCGGCGCTATCTTCTCCGGCATCGCCGCCCTGATTACCGCAATGGCAATCTTTGTCTGGTACTTCCGTCCGTATCACCTCGAGCGATACATCACGCTCGATCATTTTAAGAAGCTCGCCTCGCTGCTGCTGGCGGTGAACCTCATCTACATCTACTTCACGGTGAGCGAATATCTCACGATGGGTTATCCGTCCGAAGGGCCGGATCGGCGTCTGCTCGACTCGCTTTTCAGCGGACAGTACGCCTGGCAGTTCTGGACAATGGCCATCATCGGACTGTTCATCCCCGCGGTGCTGCTGGCCCTCCCGTGGACGCGTACGTTCAAAGGGATCCTGATCGCGTCGGTGCTGATTAACGTTGGGATGTGGCTTAAGCGATACGTCATCGTAGTACCGACGCTCGCATCGCCGTTCATGCCCGTTTTCTCCCCAACTGGAAAGCCGCTCAGCTACATACCGACGTGGGTTGAATGGTCGATTACCGCCGGCGCGTTCTCCGGCTTCTGCATGCTCTACCTGTTGTTTTCGAAGGTCTTCCCGATCGTTTCGATCTGGGAGATCGAGGAGGGGCAGCACGAGAAGCAGCCCACGCATGTTGCGACGCCGCCAGCACGATCGGGCATCGCTCCGCGAGCGGGAGTGGCCGTCTCTGTCCTGATCATGGCAGCGTGCCTGTTGCTGATGTCGGGGCGAACCCACGCTTCGGAAGTCGCCGCCTCGCAACCCGCCACCTCGCAGCCGACCACGCAACCCGCCGCCAAGGTCGTGCTGGCGGTCGTTACCGAGGATCGAGAGAAGCTGGTCCGCGCTACCGTCACCTCTCTCGATGGAAAGCCGGTGGAAAATGCATCGGTTCAATTCTTCGTGTGCAGGACCTTCGGCGACTTGAAACTCGGCGAAGATAAAACCCTGGACGACGGCACCGCCGCCGTCCGCTTTCCGACCGGATTGCCCGGGGGCGCAACGGGAGAGCTGCAGCTTTGCGCTCTGGTGAAGGCTCCGGCCCCCTATACAGGTGCCTCCGCCGTCATAACGGACGCGGGCGGGCTTCTCGTCAAGCCAGTGGCCGATCCGTTTCCGCGCGCCTTATGGGCGCCTCACGCGCCACTGCCTCTGCTGGTTGTCATCTGCTCTCTGCTCGCTGGTGTCTGGACCACTTACGCCTTTGTCGTTTCTCAAATCATCGCCATTTACAAAGGACCCAAATCATGAGGCGACGCCTGTACAAGATTCTGACTGTGGCCATCTTACTTTCGGCGACCGCATACATCGTGCCGATTCGGGCTGATACCCCTCCCGAAGAATGGAAAGCCCCCGCGCGGGCCGCCAGAAAAAAGAACCCGATTCCAGCTGACGAAAAATCCATTGGCGTCGGAAAAGTTATTTACACGGCGCAGTGCCTCTCATGTCATGGTCCCGCGGGTCACGGTGATGGGCCGGCCGCAAAAGACCTTAATCCCAAGCCGCGCAATCTCTCTGATCCGAAGATCCAGGAGCAGACGGACGGCTCCATCTTCTGGAAGTTGACCGAAGGGCGCAAACCCATGCCCACCTTCGAGAAGCTCCTGAGTGAAGACGAGCGCTGGAACGTGATCAATTACGTCCGCACCCTTAAAGAAAAGGCAGGCAAGTGATGCGATGCTTCACGTGGCTTACGACGTCCGTGTTGTTGGTCCTCGCGCCAGTTGCCGCTGCTCAGCAGGGTGCGACGACGCAAATCAGCAACGAACAGTTCCAACAATTTTTGCGCGAGCAACAGGAAATGCGACAGGAGATCCAGCAGCTCAAGGCGGAGCGGGCGGGCGCGGGCGCGACAACACAACCCTCCACGCCAGCGACGGTCCCGCCCGTCACGGCCCCGCCCGCCGCCGTGACGCAATCCGATTTGGACGATATTGACACTGAGATGCGTAAGCTGCGCGAGCAGGTCCACACGGCGCTGCCCGGCACCGAGCACCTCGTGATTGCCGGCGATGCAGCCGTCGGCTTCGTCAATCAGCAGAAGACCAATTCCACCTTCTTTGCCGGCGTCAGCCCCATATTTCTATGGGAGCCAACGGATCGATTGCTGTTTGAGGCGGCATTCGATGTGGGAATTTCGACCGACACAGATAATAACTCCTCCACCAGCTTTGACCTCACGATCGCCGACGCATCGTTTATCGTGAACGATCGCCTGATCGTGGGCGGCGGATTGTTTGTCGTACCGTTCGGGCAATATCACAACCACTTTGATCCGCCGTGGATCAACAAGTTGCCGGACGATCCGCTCGTCTTCAGCGATGGCGGAATCGCGCCGGGTTCGCAGGTCGGCATATTCGGCCGGGGAGCGGCGCCGCTTGGCTCCGCGAAGCTGGTTTACGATGCGTACGTTGCAAATGGCCCCAATCTCATCACCAATGACCCCGGGGCTGCTGGCAGCCTGAATTTTGACGACTTCACGGATTTAAATAATAGCAAAGCCGCCGGAGGACGAATTGGCTTCCTGCCGGTTCCCAGTCTGGAAGTGGGCTACTCCGCTCAATTCGCGCAAGTTGCCCCGAGCGGGTTTGGACGGAATGTCGATGCGTTCCTTCAAGCGGTCGATGTGAATTGGGTGCAGGAAGTACGGCCGCTGGGAGGCGTCGTCACCGCCCGTGCCGAATGGGTTTGGAGCGACGTCAGCAAAGTCACGTACGATGCCAATGGGAAACTTGGTTTTGGTCCGATGTCATTTGGGAACAACCGCGATGGCGGTTATGCAATGCTCGCCTATCGGCCGACCCTTGCGACCAATGAGATTCTTCGTAATTTCGAAGCGGTTTTCCGCTACGACATGATGCACAGCCCACTGCACGCACCCGGCGGTGAGCACGAGCAGCGCTTCGAGTTTGGCATTGACTACTGGCTCACCCCTTCTGCCGTGCTGAAAGTCGCCTACGAAGTGGACGACAAGAAGGTGGGACAGGACCAGAACGCGTTTTATGTGCAGTTTGGCATCGGGCTGTAACAGGGCAAAGGAAATCAAAATGTCTACAAAAACTCTCGCGATTCTCCTGGTCGCCGCAGGCTTCACTGCAATCAGCGGCTGCGGCGAGAATACTCAACGATCCAGTATCAGTGACACGCAAGCCTCTGCCGCCGTTCCCGAAAAGGCCGGGGCGCAGCTCTGGGCTGAGAACTGCTCCCGCTGTCACAACATCCGGCCGCCGCAAAGTTTCAGCGATACCCAATGGCAGGCGATCACGCATCATATGCGGCTTCGCGCAAATCTGACCGGCGAAGAAACGCGGAAGATCACCGAGTTCCTGCAGGCCAGCCACTGATATCGGCTGGAGGAATTGTCTGATCGGATCGAGCACGTTCAGGCTTCTTTCTTTCGGCCAGGAGGTGACAGGCATGACAACATCAGCAAATTATTTGAAGCAAATATCCAACTTAGTACCTGCCGACGAGGACATCGCGCAGAACCGCGCGGACTTTCGAAAGCACAAGATGCTCACCGTGGCGCTGGTCGGCCCACCGGGAGCCGGGAAGACGGCTCTGTTCGAAGCAACCGCTCGACAGCTCAAAGGAACTGCGCGGGTGACGATCATTACCGTCAATCCCGCCGCGGAGCGCGATGCCGACCGGGTGTCGCGATACTGCGACCAGGTCCGCGCCATCAAAACAGCCGCTCCCGACGCCCGCGCCGTGCGTTCTGCCCTGCAGCAATTGCACCTCGCAGGCATCGATATTCTTTTCATGGAAGCTCTCGGCGGAATCCATGGCCCCCAGATTTCGGGCGACCGTCACGGTGCTGGCTGTCAGCGGCGGTGACGACAAGGCCGCCGAATATGTAGATTTGTTAACGGCGTCCCAGGTCCTGATCCTCAGCAAAGCCGAACTCCAACGACACGTCATCTTCAATCGCGGCGCTTTCCGTGGAAACGTGCATCGGATCAACCCGCTCGCCGAATTGTTCGAGGTTTCCGCATTCGAAAACTCCGGCCTGACCCGCTGGCTCGCCTGGCTCGATCGTCAACGAAAGGACAAGGATCCGACATATAAACCGGCAACGCCCCCGGCTGCACTTGCCGAATGGTTCTTCGGATGACCCGCGTGGGCTTGGCGGGCGGAGTTGAGGCAACTTGCTTTGCGGACCGCGCCGCGAAGGGCGCGACGAAGTTTCTTAAAGTGTCCCCGCCGGGCGTCCATCGGTGAGGACGTCGAGTCCAGGCGACGTGACGGCGACGGTGTGCTCGAAATGGGCGGGCTGGTTGTTTGTCTTTGGTGATGATCTTCTGGTCGACCATCAAAGCTCAACGTCGCGTCCTTGCATCGAAGGCAATGCCAGTCTGTCGTTTGCACAACCGCGATTGGGCGGCGGTTAGAAGCTTGGCCACTTCCAGTAAATCGGGATGCAACACGCCGTCGCGTTCGATGCAACGGGAGCAGGCAAGCAGCGCGTTGCTGACATGGTTGTGCAATTCGTCAAGGTCGTTACGTCTTCCACTTTCCATATGAAAGCAGTTTTACGAGAATATCGGGGGGGGGGGAATGCGGTATTCACTGATTCCGATTTTCCTGAGCGCGTCATCTTCCAATGCGCCTGAACTGTTGCGAAATACGGCGAGCGCGCGTTGCGAATTCGCGATTCTGGCGCGAACGCCCGATGACCAGTTCATCGGCCCGCTGGCGCAATCTATAGCGATTCCAGTAGACCCAGCAACTTTTGGAAATTGAGCGGCTTCGGCAGGAATGTGAATCCCTCGGCCTCGATCGTAGACCCATCCTCGATCGTCCCGCTGACCATAATTCCTGCCATGCCGTATTTGGCTTTGAATTCGCGCATGAGTTCCACGCCGTTGCCATCGGGCAAACTGCCATCGGTCATGAGCACGTCACAGCGAATGGCGGAAGCAGCCGTTTTGGCTTCCTCGACTGAGTAGGCGCGTGCGACGGAATATCCCCGATTGGAAAGCAGCAGTGCAGTCAGATCAACGGTATCCTTGTGGTCATCCACCACAAGAATGCGTAACTGCTTTGCATTTGAAGCCATCTACAACACCTGCAATGCATGGCTCGTTGCCTGTGAGTAAGATAATAAAATGAATTGCAGGGAAAGAGAAACCGGATTTCCGGAATCAAAAAAATAAAAAAATGAGAAGGTGAGGGGCGAAGTCACTGAACCTTCGATAAGCGACCACCGGGTGCCCATCGTTTCGCGAGCGCGAATTTGTGTGCAAGGCCGACAATGAATGATTTGCGGGCGGGGCCATTTATTCCGCTCAGGCGGAGCTTTGCTCCGACCCATTCCCAATCGTATATCGACATTGGGTTCGCCCTGCTACCGCCGAGGCGGACCTGGAAGGCAAGCGATGACGCCGGGAGTTTGGCGGTCTTGAACACGGAGATATGCGATGACTCGCTTTGTCCAGGCTCTTGAACCCCGCCGGTTACTGTCGGGTGCCCCCAGCAACCCGGCAGTCGCGGCGGCCGTCGCAAAGGTGCAGGCGGACGTCGTGCAGATGCACACGGACGCGACCAATTTCCACACGTCGATTGCCGCCACGAACACAGCTTTCTTAACCCAGAAAGCGGCCGACCTGATCGCGATTCATGGCGACATCGCGTCCGGCAACCAGCAGCAGCTAGCGCTGGATCGCCAGAAATTCAAGGATGATGTCGCAGCGCACACCGCCGGCCTCAAGGCGGATGTCGCAAGCTGGAAGACGACGCATCAGACGGATCTGACCACTCTGCACACCGATATGCTGGCGTTGCAGCAGGCGCGGAAAGCCGCGCATTAGCAGATAAGTTTCGAACTTGATGAAGCTCGGAAACGCAATCAGCCGCCGGAGACGATGAGTCGCCCGGCGGCTGGCTTTTTTGCTGGCACTTATCTCGCCGATTGCATTGCGGGCGATCCTGCGAGGTGTCGCGCCTTGCTTGCGGAAAAGGCTGATACGGTTGAATCGTCCGAGCGGCTTTTACAGCGTCCCCGCGGGCCTTCCATCGGTGAGGACGTCGATGCCTGACGACGTGACGGCGACGGTGTGCTCGAAGTGGGCGGCGGGTTGTTTGTCTTCGGTGATGACGGTCCATTGGTCGGCGAGCATTTTGACGTCGCGCCGCCCTGCCACCACCATGGGCTCGACCGCGAGGGTCATGCCGGCACGGAGTTCGAAATCGCCGCGGAGCTGTTCGAAGGTGACGAAGTTGGGAACCTTGGGGTCTTCGTGCATGCTTCGGCCGATGCCGTGGCCGACGAATTCGCGGACGACGCTGAAGCCGTTGGTTTCGACGTTGTGCTGCATCAGGCGGGCGATGTCGGACCACTTTCGGCCGGGCTTCATATGGGCGATCGCCAGCTCAAGGGTCTTCTGCGTCACATCCAGAAGCTTTCGCGCCTGGCTGCTGATCTTGCCGACGGCGACGGTGACCGCGGTGTCGGCACAGTAACCTTCGAGGGAGAGGGCCAGGTCGAGGGTGACGATGTCTCCATCCTTGAGCTCGCGGTTGCCGGGAATTCCGTGGACCACTTCTTCGTTGACGCTGATGCAGGTGTGGCCGGGGAAGCCTTCGCCCTTTTTGTAGGTCGGGTAATTCTTGGAGAGCGCGATCGCGCCGATTTTCTCCATCTCGTTCTGGGCGAGGGCATCGAGCTGGCCGGTGGTGACGCCGGCGATCGCCGATTCGCGCATCATGCCCAGAATGCGAAAGGCGGCCTGCCCCGCGCGTCGCATCATTTCAATTTCGCGGCGGGTTTTCAGGATGATGGGCATGGATGAAACTGAAATCCGATCGAGACCATCAATTATAGGCTTGCGCGAAGCCGGCAAGCGGCGAAAGCAACAGACGTTAGTAGTATTGACGCCCTTTGATTTTCTTCCCGCTGCCCTCTTCACCGAGGAATCCGCTGTAGTTGCGCATCAGAAGATTCGCTTCGATGCGCTGCACCATGTCGAGTGCGACGCTGACGACGATCAGCAGGCCCGTGCCACCCAGGAAGGCGGTGATCTGGAAGGGAATGCCCATCCATAGATTCACCGCGGTCGGGATGATGGCGATGATGCAGAGGAATGCCGCGCCGACGTAAGTGATGCGCATCATCACTTTTTCCAGGTAATCGCTGGTGCGCTTGCCGGGACGAAGGCCCGGCACGAAGCTTCCATAATCGCGAAGCTGGGTGGCCATTTCCTTGGGCTGGAACTGCACGGTCGTCCAGAAGTAGGCGAAGAAGTAGATCATCGCCGCTTCGGTCAGGATGTAGAAGAAGGCGCCGCGGGCGAACTGGTTATTGAGGAAGCCGATGAAATTACTGTTGGGGAGCCATTCATTGAGCTTGCCGAAGATCACGCCCGGGAAGAGCATGAGCGACTGGGCGAAGATGATCGGCATGACGCCGCCGTGATTGACGCGGAGCGGCAGGAACTGTTTTCCGCCGCCATACACGCGCCGGCCGCGCGTCTGCTTGGCCTGCTGAACCGGGATGCGCCGCTGGGCCTGCGTGATCAGGATCGACCCGGCGACGATGAAGACGAACGAGAAGGCTAGGAAGATAATGTGACCGATGTTCAGCGGCTTGGCGGTGTTGGAAGTCTGCTGAAGGTTGGTCATCGTGCAGAGCATGGCAATCGCCTGCGGCATGCGCGCGACAATGCCCGCCAAGATCAAAAGACTGACTCCGTTGCCCAGACCATACTCATCAATTTGTTCACCCAGCCACATCAGGAAAATGCTGCCGGCTGTGAGCGCAGTGAGGCCCATGAACCAGAAGGTGAATGTGTTGGCCATGTGGCTTTGGACCAGCATGGGCTTGGTGTTGTGCATGTAGCTGAGCCAGAATGCGGCCTGGATCACGCATAAGGGCACGGTGGCGTAGCGCGTCCATTCCTGGATCTTGCGCTGGCCGGTCTGCCCTTCTTTCTGGAGCTTCTCGAGTGCGGGAACGACCGTTCCCAGGAGCTGGAAAATAATTGCCGCAGAGATGTAGGGCATGACGCCCAGGCCGAAGATAGTGCTCTGCGAAAGGCTGCCGCCGGAGAAGATCGAGACGTAGTTTGCGAGTCGGCTGGCGGCGCTGGTCTCTTTACCCTGGCTCTGGCGCTCGGCCATTTCCTTGAACTTGTTCTGGTCCACGCCGGGGATCGGGATGTGGAAGCCGACCCGATAGATGGCCAGCATCATCAACGTGAAGAGAATCTTGTTGCGCAGTTCCGGAACCCGGAAGATATTCACTAGCTTGTTAAACATGCTTCGCAACCGCGTGCCTGACGGCATCGCGTTCCTGGCTGGGTAGCCAACCCAATTTGGCAAAGACGCCGGGTTAGGCACTGCCTAGCCGGCGTCAGATTACTTATCACGTTCGTACGACCAAGGCGTCCCTCCGGATCAACCTTCTTTAGGCTTTTCCGCCTGCGCCTCGGCAGGTGCGGCCGCAGGCGCCGCTTCAGCAGCGGCTTCGGCTTTCTTGGGTTTTTCGCGGGGGACGAATTTCTTTTTGGGCTTGGGGAACTCGAAATTCTCGCCCTTGAGATTCTGAGCGGTTCCACCGGCCTGCGTGATCTTTTCATGAGCCGATCGGCTGTACCAGCCGGCGACGACCGTGAGCTTCTTGCTGACCGCGCCGTCGCCAAGAATCTTGACGGGGAGATTGCTGTTGGGAATCAGGCCCTTTTGCTTCAAGCCGTCGAGATCGACGGTTGCGCCATCGTCGAAGCGATTGAGATCTTCGACATTCACGACGTGAAAGCGATGAGCGAAATCGTCGTTGCTGAAGCCGCGCTTGGGGAAGCGGCGGAAGATCGGCGTCTGGCCGTGCTCGTGGCCGCGCTTGACGTATTTACCGGTGCGGGCCTTGGCGCCCTTGTTGCCACGGCCGCTGGTTTTACCACGTCCGCTGGATTCGCCGCGACCTTTGCGCTGCGATTTCTTATATCGGGGCGTGCGCGACGTGATGTCGTGTATCATGCTCATGAGAACTCACCGATCAGTTTTTCAGCTTTCTTTCAGAGATCTTCACTTCTGCAAAACGATTAAGCGCCCACCAACTCGCCGGCGCCCTTGGGCAATTGCACGCCTCGCGTCTGCTCGACCTGGTCGCGATTCTTAAGCTGGCGGAGTGCTGCGATGGTGGCCTTCACAAGATTCTTGGGACTGGTGGAGCCGTAGGCTTTGGTCAGGACGTCGGTGATGCCGGTCAATTCCATGCAGGGGCGAACGCTCTTGCCTGCCGTCACACCGGTGCCCGGACGAGCCGGTACGAGGATGACGGTGCTGGCGCCACTGGTGCCCTTGACGATGTGCGGAATCGTGGTGCCCTTGAGGTTCACCTTGAACATGGCTTTCCGCGCGTCTTTAGTCGCCTTCTCGACGGCGGGCGGCACTTCGTTGGCCTTGCCGTAACCCAGACCAATATTGCCGCGACGATCGCCGGCGACGACCAGTGCGCCGAAGCTGAACGTGCGACCACCCTTGACGACCTTGGAGCAGCGGTAGATTCGGACGACGGCACTTTCGGTGCCGCTCTCGTCGGTCTGACGATCGCCTCGATCGCGACGGCCGCCGCCGCGCTGACCGCCACGACCGCGATCACCACCGCCGCCGCGCTGTCCGCCTCGACCCTGGCCGCCACCACCACCGCCTTGCGGGCGTCCTTGGCCACCCTGCTGCTGCGCTGGAGCTTCGGCTGCCGGCGCGGGAGCCGCGGCTTGTTCAGGTTGATCGACTGACGGCTGTTGATTCTGCTCTTCGGCCATAGTTGCACTCGAATGGAGCCTTCGATTGCGAAGGACACCGATCCTCTAAATCCTGCTTTAGAACTTCAATCCGCCTTCACGCGCCGCATCGGCCAGCGCCTTGACCCTGCCATGATAGCGCCGCCCGCCGCGATCGAACACCACAAGGCTGACGCCAGCCGCCTTGGCCTTTTCGGCGATCGCCTTTCCGACGCGTTGCGCGCCGGCGACGTTGCCGCCATTTTTCAGATCTCCACGCACATCGTCCTGCACGGAACTGGCCGAGGCCAGCGTCCGGCCCGCGATGTCATCGACGATCTGGGCGTAAATGTGCTTGCTGCTGCGATACACCGACAAGCGGGGACGTTCGGTCGTTCCTGCGACGGAATTGCGAACGCTCCACTGACGGCGCTGGAGCCTCTTGGATTTTTCCTGGTTCTTGTCTGACATATTTCAATCAACCTCGGGGGCGTCGGCTTTGTTCGAGGCCCCAGTTGACGTTTCAACTTTACTCTTACGCTGCGAGACCGTACTGCGTTACTTGCCTGCACCAGCGCCGGCGAATGCCTTGCCGGGCTTGATCTTGACGACTTCGCCCTCGTAGCGAATGCCCTTGCCCTTATACGGCTCAGGCTTGCGCACCTTGCGAACCTCGGCGGCAAATTGCCCGACAGACTGCTTGTCGGCGCCGCTCACGTGAATCTTGGGCCCTTCCACCTGCACGGTGACACCGGCGGGAATAGCCATCGTGATCTGGTTCGCGTAGCCAACCGACAGGACGAGGTTCTTGCCCTTCATCTCGGCCTTGTAGCCGACACCCTGCACTTCCAGGCTCTTCTTGTAGCCCTGGCTGACGCCTACCACCATGTTGTTGAGCAGAGCGCGAGTCAGGCCGTGAAGTGCCTTGCTGGTGCGCTCATCATCGGGCCGGGTGACGACCAGTTCCTTCTTGGCGTCGTCGAGCTTCACGGTAATCGCGGGATGAACCCGCAGCTCGAGCTTGCCCTTAGGGCCTTCCATCTTCACCAGATGATCCTGGACGGCGACCTTGACGCCTCCAGTCACCGGAACGGGTTTTTTGCCGATACGACTCATGGTTTGCTCGCAATCATTTTGCCTAAACAGCAACCGATTCCTGACCGAAGAACGGCCGGCACGTCGCTTAGCTGACCGTGCAAAGCAGTTCGCCGCCAACGTTGCTCTCGCGCGCCTTGCGGTCGCTCATGACACCCTTGCTGGTGCTGATGACGACGATGCCCATGCCGTTGAGGACCTTAGGCAGATCGTTAACGCCGCGGTACAGGCGACGGCCCGGTTTGCTTTCGCGGTCGATCACGTGGATGACGCGCTCGCCGTTGCTGGCGTACTTGAGCTTCACGCGAATCTGGCCCTGCTGGGCGTCATCGATGACGTCGAACTCGTCGATGTAGCCTTCGTCCTTGAGGACCTGCGCGATGCCGACACAGATTTTGCTCTTGGCAATCAGCACCTGCCGGCGACCGACGCGGTTGGCGTTACGGATTCGAGTCAGCATGTCCGCGATGGGATCTTGATTGTTCATCGCTCGTCTATTCTCCGACTGGATGGTTGTCAGTCGTGCGTTGCAATGCCCTGGCTCAATGTCTAAAGCCAAGGCAAAAGTGGCCTACCAACTGGCCTTTTTCAGTCCTGGAATCTTGCCGGCCAACGCCAGCTCGCGAAGCATGATTCGCGAAATCTTGAACTTCCGCAGATAGCCATGCGACCGACCGGTCAGCGCACAGCGGTTGTGCATGCGGGTCGGGCTGGAGTCGCGCGGAAGCTTGGCCAGCGCGGCGAAATTCTTTTCTTTCTTGAGCTGCCGACGCACATCGGCATATCGCGCCGCCAGTTCAGTACGACGCTTCTGCTTTGCCACCCATGCCTTGGTTGCCATAAGTCAATCCTCAAAGCCGCCTGCCGGGCGGCCAATCGTCTTATTTCTCTTTGGAATCCGTGCGGAACGGAAAACCAAATCCTTTGAGCAGTTCGCGCCCTTCATCGGGCGAAGCAGCCGTGGTCACCAGCGTGATATTCATACCCTGTTGGAACGTCACGGCAGCGGCATCGACTTCCGGGAAAATAGTCTGCTCGCCGAATCCGAAGTTGTAGTTGCCGCCCTTGTCGAACCCGTTGGGATTCAGGCCGCGGAAGTCCTTCACTCGCGGGATCGCCAGCGAGATCAGCCGATCCACGAACTCGTACATCCGGTTGCCGCGAAGCGTGACCTTCAGACCAGTCTCCTGTCCTTCGCGAACCTTGAAGTTTGCAACGCTCTTCTTGGCGATGCAGCGGACGGGCTTCTGGCCGGCGATGACCGACAGCTCTTTTTCCGCCTGCTCGATCTTGCCTTTGCCTTCACCACCGGCGGTGGCGAATTTGCCGACGCCCATCGAAATCACGACCTTCTCGAGGCGAGGGACGGCCAGGCGATTCTTGTATCCAAAGCGCTGCGTGAGAGCCGGGACAACCTGCTCGCGATAGGTTGCGATCAGCCTGGGCGGCGGCGCCGGCTGTTGCGGCTCACCGCTGTCAGCCTGTTCAGCTTCGGGAGCCTTCTTGGGCTTCTTTTCTTTCTTCGCGCCCTCGGGCCGCGGTTGCTTGGGCTTCTTTTCTGCCTTGTCTTTTTTCTCTTCTGCCATGTTTCGCCTCGTGCGCTGCGATAAACAAACTTGCCGATCGCTTTACTTGCTCAGCCTGCCCAGGTCGGTGCCGGTCTTGACGGCCACGCGATGCTTGCCGTCGTCGCGCTTTTCGAACCGCACGCGAGTGGGCTTATGCGTGCCCGGATCGATCGGCATCACGTTGCTGATGTGGATCGGCGCATCGATCTGAATTCGGCCGCCCTGCGGATACTTCTGCGAGGGGCGAACGTGCTTGAAAATACGATTGACGCCTTCCACGACGACTCGATCCTGCTTGGTGACGATGCGCAGGACCCGGCCGGTCTGGCCTTTGCCCTTGCCCGTCATCACCTGCACCATGTCGCCGCGCTTAATGTGTCTTGCCATGTCGATACCCGTTGATCGTGTTGCTTTGCCGATCTCAAACCACTTCGCTGGCCAGCGAGACGATCTTCATGAAATTCTTTTCGCGAAGCTCGCGGGCGACCGCTCCGAAGATGCGCGTGCCTCGCGGATTATTTTCCTTGTCGATCACGACAGCCGCATTGCGATCGAACCGCACATAGCTGCCGTCGGGGCGAAGCGTCGGCTGCCGGGTGCGAACGACCACGCAGCGGATGATTTCACCCTGCTTGATTTCGCCGGCGGGCGCCGCCTTCTTCACGGCGCAGATGATCACGTCGCCGACACTGGCCACGCGCCGCTTGAACTTGCCCTTGCTGCTGCTGCCCTTCAGCACCTTGATGCACATCGCTTCTTTGGCGCCGGTGTTGTCGGCGATGTCGAGCCGGGTTTGCTGCTGAATCATTGCTGCCTCAAATTCTCGCTTAACAGATACCCGCGGCCATTCGCCGCGCCATGCCAGTTACACCGGCAACAATAACCAAGCGCTTAACGCGCCTCCGGAGCCTTTCCGGTCATCACTTCCTCAGCCGACACCTGCACCGCGCGCTCTGGAGCACGTTGTACGATGCGGACCAGGCGATGGTGCTTGGTCTTGCTGAGCGGGCGGCATTCTGCCAGCTCCACGGTGTCGCCTTCCTTGGCCTCGTTCTTCTCGTCGTGAGCGTGAAGCACGGTGCGACGCTTGAGGTATTTGCCGTACTTGGGATGGCGGGTCTGGTAGTTGACCACGACCTTCACCGTCTTGTCGCCTTTATCCGATGCCACGACCCCGATGATCGTCCTCAGAAGAGCACGCTCGGGCTGATTAGCTGTCTGGGTGTCCGCCATATTCAAACTCACGGTTGCGAGCCTTCAGGGGCTTCCTGGAGCCGGCTCATTTCTTTTGTGCTTCCAGCTCGCGCTGACGGAGCACCGTCTTGATCCGCGCGATGTCTTTGCGTGTCTTGCCAAGCTGACTGGGATCTTCCAGCTTCTCGGTGACCGACTGACTGCGGAGATCGAACAGATGCCGCTGCCGCTCGGTCAACTCCTTTTGAAGCTGATCCGTTTCCTTGTCGCGAATTTCCTTGATCTTCATGGTGTCGCTCGCTGTTTTAATTCTGTTCTTTTCAATTAAGCGACGGCATGCCGACGATGCACGAACCGGCACGGCACGGGCATCTTGTGGGCCACCCGAGCCAGGGCGCGCTTGGCGGTCGGCTCATCGACGCCGGTGATCTCGAACATGATCGTGCCCGGCTTGACGATGGCGACCCAGTATTCCGGCTCGCCTTTGCCCTTACCCATACGCGTTTCCAGCGGCTTTCCCGAAACCGGCTTGTGGGGAAAGATGCGAATGAACACGCGGCCTTCGCGGCGAAGGAAGTGGCTGCATGCCACACGGCCGGCCTCGATCTGTCGCGCGGTGACCCACGACGACTTGAGCGACTGGAGACCATATTCGCCGAACGAGACGTTATTGCCGCGCGTCGCGTTGCCCTTCATCTTTCCGCGCTGGCTTTTGCGGTATCGAACCCGCTTGGGCATCATTGGCATAAAACACCACGATCGCTTTCTAAAGAATCACTGCTTGCTGACTGTTTCTTGCCTGCCGAATCCTCGCGCTTAGCGCCTGCCTCGCCGAACTGGGCCGCCGGGCCGCACATCCGTTTCCAAAACTTCTTCGCCGTACAGACCGCGATAGATCCAGGTCTTCACGCCGATCGTTCCAAAGGTCGTGAAGGCGATTGCATAACCGTAGCTGACGTCCGCCTGCAGGGTCGTCAGCGGAACGGAGCCGAAGGTCACCTTTTCCTGGCGGGCGATTTCCGCACCACCCAGGCGACCGCTGACGCAGATCTTGATTCCTTTCGCCCCCGCGCCCATCGTGGCGTCGATGCGCTGCTTGAGCACGCGACGAAACGCGGCACGCTTCTTGAGCTGCTCGGCGATCGCCTCGGCAACGAGCTGGGCATTGAGATCCGGGTTCTTGATTTCGATCACCTTGATCGGCGCGACTTTGCGCTTGATCAGGTCTTCCAGCTCCTCGCGGAGCTTTTCGACTTCAGCGCCTTTGGGGCCAATCACCAGGCCGGGCCGCGCGGTCTTGAGCGTCACAGTGATCTCTTCACGCGTGCGCTCGATCAGGATGTCGCTGACCGCGGCAAAGGGCGGCCGGCGATTGAGCTTGGCATCGACCATCCGGCGGATTCTGTGGTCTTCGACCAGGAAGTTGCCGTACACGGCCTTGGGGGCGTACCACCTGGATTTCCAGTCTTCGGTGATGCCCACGCGGAACCCGATTGGATTGACCTTTTGACCCATAGAAATCTCAGTAGTTGCCGACGAATCCTCTTGCAGTAACGACCACTTTCCGACTACGCCTCTTCGCGCTCATCCAGCGTCACGATCAGATGGCTCGTGCGCTTCTTGATGGGATAAGCCTTGCCGCGATCCTTGGGCTGAAAGCGCTTGATGATCGGCCCTGGATCGGCCCACGCCCTGGCAACGAACAGCGTGTTGCGTGGCGGCGTGGGATTTTCGTTGGCGTTGGCCACGGCGCTGCGGACGACCTTCTCGATCATCCCGCTGGCGCGCTTCTTGGAGAAGCGGAGCATGGTGATCGCATCATCCACGTTGCGCCCGCGGATCAGGTCCATCAGGAGCCTGGCCTTGCGCGGCGAAATGCGGGCAAAGCGATGAGAAGCTTGATAAGCCATTTGAAACCTCAACCTTCACGGCCAATCGAATCGAACGATCTCATTTGTCTCAGATGCCTTATGCCGGCGCTGCGCCCGGCACCGCCGCCTTGCGACCGCTATGGCCGCGGAAGGTGCGCGTCGGGGAGAATTCGCCGAGCTTATGCCCGACCATGTCTTCCTGGACGAACACGCGAAGGAACTTGTTGCCGTTGTGAACTTCGAACGTGTGGCCGACAAATTCCGGAATAATCGTGCAGGCCCGGGCCCACGTGCGGATCGGGGCCTTGGCGCGGTTTTCGTTGAGCTTGGCCACCTTGCGGTAGAGCTTCTCATCGACAAATGGGCCTTTTTTGGCGCTTCGACTCATGTTTCACCTTGCTGTGATCTGTCGCGATTCACGCGACACACGCATTTACACGTTCACCGTCTGCGGACGCTGCTGATACGGGCCGAACTTGCGACGGCGGAGAATCAGCTTCTCACTCTGCTTGCGTGGGCTGCGGGTGATGCCGCCCTTGGCGGGCACGCCGGTCTTCGAGACCGGATGACGGCCGCCGTTGCTGCGTCCTTCACCACCGCCCAGCGGATGGTCGATCGGGTTCATGGCCTTGGCACGCGTGTGCGGGCGGATGCCCATGTGGCGCGAGCGGCCGGCTTTTCCGATGCTGACGTTGATCCAATCGAGATTGCCAAGCTGGCCGATCGTCGCCCGGCATGCGCTGCGCACGCGACGCATTTCGCCGGACGGGAGAATGATGACCGACCATTGGCCTTCTTTGGCACCCAGGCGGGCGACGCCACCGGCGGAGCGAACCAGTTTTCCGCCCTGGCCGGGATTCATTTCGATGTTGTGGATTTCCAGGCCGCCGGGGATGTTCGCGAGCGGCAGGCAGTTGCCCAGATCAGGGGGAGCATTCACGCCGCTGACGATCGTGGCACCGACATTCAACCCATTGGGAGCCAGGATGTAGCTCTTGGTGCCGTCTTCGTACTTGATCAGCGCGATGTGGCAGGAGCGGTTGGGATCGTATTCGATCGCCTCCACCTTGGCTGCCATATCGTCTTTGATTCGCTTGAAGTCGATGATGCGATACAGCTTCTTGTTGCCGCCGCCGCGATGCTTGGCGGTGATGACGCCATGATGGTTGCGGCCATTGGCGCGGCGCTTGCCGACGCACAGCGACTTTTCCGGCTCGAACTTGGTCAGGGCGGCCTTGTAATCCAGGACGCTGCCTGAGCGCCTGCCGGCGGAAGTCGGATTGTAGAATTTGATTGGCATTGGCTACGCTCGCGATCCGTTAGAACAACTCGATCCGGGAATTCTCATCCAGCACGACGACGGCGCGCTTCCAGGGGCTCGTGTAAGTCACGCCAAACCGATTGCGCCTCGGCTTGCCCTTGCGATTCATCGTGCGCACGTCAACCACTTTCACGTTGTAGAGATTCTCGATTGCCTTGCGAATCTCAGGCTTGCTCGCATGAGCCGTCACTTCGAACGCGTATGCGTTGCGAGTGGTCTGCTGATGCGTGCTCTTCTCAGTGATCAGCGGCTTGATGATGACTTGCGTCTTATCCATTTTGGTTCACTCGTTCGTTGGGCTTCAGGCCAAAATCTTTTCCAAGCCATCGCGGGTCACAACCAGCGTCTGGTTCCGCAGCAGATCCCAGGCATTGAGCGCCTCGACGCTCGTCACGGTCGTGCGATCGATATTGCGTGCCGACTTGTGCAACACTTCATTGCGCCCATCGATCGCCAGCAGGCAGCTTCGCTCGATACCCAGCGCCTTGAACATCCCGGCGACCACCTTGGTCTTGGGCTGCTCGAGGTTGAACTGATCGATCACGCGAATTTCCTGGCTCTGGATCTTGGCCAGCAGCGCGCTGTCGCGCGCCAGCCGACGCTGCTTCTTGGGCATCGCCAGGCGCCAGTCTTTTGGGCGCTTCTGCTTGGCATGGCCGCCGCCCTTCTTGATCGGGTTGCGGATGCCGCCGGTTCGGGCGTTGCCGGTGCCCTTCTGGCGAAACATCTTTCGGGTTGAGCCGGCCACTTCGCCGCGCGCCAGCGTCTGAACCGTGCCCTGACGCAGGTTGGCGTGGTACATGACCAGCACCTGCTTGAGCAGCGATGCGCGAACTTTTCCGCCCAGCTTCTGCTCGTCCACCTGATAGGTCGAAACCTTCTGGCCCTGCTGGTTGTAAACCGGAACTTCGATCATGACCTTTACCTTGGCTTTCTACCTCGCCACGCTCGTCAAACCCTCGCCGCCGCCGGGCCACAGACCAACTAGCTTGCCGCCGGCTTTACGCGGGCCGTGATGCTCTTGCGGATAAACAGCAGTGAACCGTTCGGCCCCGGCAGCGCGCCCTTGATCAGCAGCAGATTCTTTTCGGCATCCACGCGAACCAGCGGATGGTTCTGCGTCGTCACCTGATCCATGCCCATATGACCGGCCATGCGAACGCCCTTCTTGGGCTTACCACACTGGCCGCGCCAGGTGGCTCGCGAAGCGATGGAACCGGGCGAACGATGCTTACGTTCAGTGCCGTGCGAAGCGCACTGACCACCGAAGTGGTGCCGCTTCATAACGCCGGCCGTGCCCTTGCCCTTGCTGGTGCCAACGACATCGACGTACTGGACGCCGTTGAAGACATCAACGTTTACGGTGGCTCCGGGCGCGAGGGTCGTGGCTTCTTTGAGCCGGATTTCGCGGAAATATCGCTTGGGAGCGGCGCCGGCCTTGGCACAATGGCCCATCAGCGGGATCGTCGTGTGCTTGGGCTTCACTTCGCCAAAGCCGATCTGAACGGCGTTGTAGCCGTCTGATTCCACCGTCTTCACTTGCGTCACGGCGCACGGCCCGGCCTGCACGACGGTGACGGGAATCACGGTTCCCTTCTCGTCATACACGCGGGTCATTCCGATCTTTTTGCCAAGCAGTGCGGGTGTCATGGTTTTTCTCGCAGTCTGCAAACAACAAATAGCCATCCGCGACACGCGACCTGCGGGAGAAAACTCCTTCAGGCGAGTGGGTTCTTGGATGAACCCCGCGGTGCGGAAATAAAAAAGCCCCTTAATCGCAGGGGCCTATGTACGGCAAATTAAATCTTGATCTTCACGAACACACCCGCCGGGACAACCAGGCGATTGAGCGCGTCGATCGTGCGCGGCGTGGCTTCGAAAATATCGATGACGCGTTTATGCGTCCGCATTTCGAACTGTTCGCGCGATTTCTTATCGATGTGCGGACTCCGCAACACCGTATACCGTTCGATCCGGGTCGGCACGGGGATGGGCCCGCACACCCGGGCGTTGGTCCGCTTGGCGTGATCCACGATCTCTTTGGCCGATGCGTCCAGCGCCCGGTGGTCGTAAGCTTCCATCCGAATTCGAATTCGATCACCAGTCATAAACTTTCCAAAACCACTTCAACCTGTTGTGCCGACAAGAATACGGCATCTTCTGCCGCCCGAATCGGGACGGAGAACAGTATCTAAAAAAAAGATGGTGTCAAGCCCTGTCCCAAGCTGAACAGGGTCGTATTACAAAATGTTACAGTTTTACACCTCTTGCGCGCAACATCGGGCAGCATCGACACCACAAGATCATTGCTGACGGAGTCTTAGCCGAAAATCCAGTATGAGGCGGTCATGTTACAGGTGTAATATTTGTAACATGTACACATTTAGATGTCTCGATTCTACTTCTGGGCGGCCTGATCCACATGCCCATCGAAGTAAAGAACGTTCGGCCCGCCTGGATGACGAGCACCCGATTCATTGGCCAGCATGTCCCCCGCCTTCCCCGACATTTTCGGGATACCGGCAAACTGCGGATTCATCGAATAATCCAAGGCATTCGTCGGATCAGATGGACAGTGAAACAGCGGCTCGGTTGCCGCGCGAATCTCAATCAGGGCCTGTGAGAGACCGGTTGGCGTCGGCACATCAGGCAGCGCTTTAACGGTCTGGTTATACATTTCCAGCCCCTGCCCAATCTGCCGAAGGTTGCTGGCACATTTCACCAGTTGGCTGTGCTTGCGCACGCCGGTCACGACCGGCATAAGGATGCCGACGAGCAGCACGATAATGCCGATCACAATCAGCAGCTCGACGAGGGTGAAGCCGTGCGATCCGCGATGATCGGTCGGGTAAAAATCCTTGGGCTTCAATGCAAAATGGCGATCGTCGGGATTCTCCTCGGCGGCCGGCGCGACGGGCTGGGTCGATAGCGCTGCCGGTGCGGAGGTCAGCGTCGCCGTTGCGGTGGCCGTAACGGCGGGCGCTGCGTCTTGCGCCAGGGATGCCTCGAGCTGCGACTCCAGCTCGGCAAGCTTCTGAAGATCCGCGTCGGTGGGCGCTTTGCTTTCGCCTGCAGCGGATGATTTGACCTGGCTCAGGTCGATGCCCGGCTCTTCGCGCGGACGGAACAAGCTCCGATAGACCAGCAGGTTCACCACCGTCGGCCAGAACACGCCCAACGCGAAAAATCCTGCCGCCGTCCAAAGCAGCATCACGACTGCCGGGATTTCCCACCAGGCATACTGCACATCCACGAACCCGGCCTCGTCGATCAATCCCAGATATTCACGAATCGTTGGATTCTTCAGAGCCGCGTAACGCTGCGAAAAATTCTTGCTGGTGGCAGACGAAACGCGCTCGATTGCCGATCCGGCTGGGTATGGACTTGGCGCTTCAAAGGCCAGCATCCGACCAGTCGCGGCATAAGGTCCATCAAAATATCGCCCGGTCACCACGAACGCGCGCACTTGCTCTTTTGCCGAAGCGACTGGGTGGATCGTCACTTCGCGAAACAGTGGCTGTCCCTTGTCCTGCCGAAGCAGGATTTCCTCGAAGCGATCCTGGTCTCCGATGACGTTGTACATCGCGGTCCAGTCGGTCTTGGTCCAACTGCGATAGGCCGATCCCAGCAGAAGCCCGACGACCAGGCCAATGAGCATCCATTGCCAGCGACGGATTTTTTCGATGTGCATTGGATCCCGCTAGTAAAGCCCTTTGGACAACCCAACCGTTTTCAAGCCGCCGGGCGCCATGCTGATGTTTTCCGCGTGCCCATCGACAAACAGAACATTCATGGTGCCTTGATGGCGTTCGTGGTCGAAGGTCTGCTTGCCCCAGCCGCCTTCGAGCGTGTTCTGCTGGAAATCGTAGAGCGTGTCGGTGGGAGCCTTGTCGAAGGCCATCAGCCAGTTATCAGTGTCCTGATTTCGCGGCCGGCCGTCCATTGCAAACATCACGGTTGAACTGCTGCGCACGCGCGCCAGGTTAGCCATGGGCGGGAGGTTGCCCAGGGTGTCCTGCGGGCTGCGCATGCCCACCAGCGCCTCGTTGAAGACGTAGGCCGAGAACTCTGGCGGCGCGGTCCATTTATCCGCATCATCGCGCTGGGTGAGTCCCGACAAATCCTGCTTGGCCGACAGCGCCGGGCAGCGAAACATCGCCTTCATTTGGTCGCCATCGAGGCTCGCGATCAGCCCCTGCCGCGAGCTTAGATCCACCTTCACTCCAAGATACTGCGCCAGCGCCGCTGTGATCGGCGCGGGTCGCTTGATGCCGTTGTCGGTGTAATAGACGAAGTTTTTCTCTGCCGTGTCGTGAAGAGCCTGCGGGGTGGCCGAGTGTCCGCCGCTATCTGCTGGCCCAGCGTTGGGAATCTGCGCGTTGGGCCAGCGGTTGGAATAGTACCATCCACCCATCTGCAGATGATTCAGATGATCCACCGCAAAATGCTGCTCCGCCTGCCCGATGGCTCGCAACCGCGCCAGGCAAGCCACTCGAGCCGCCTGCTGCTGCGCCCGCACGACCGCTGGCATTAATAGCGCAATCAGCAGAGCGATGATCCCAATCACGACCAGAAGTTCGACGAGTGTGAAGGCCGACTTGTGCGGAGCCGGACGGGCTCTTGTCCACGGCGTAGCGGCATTTGGCAAACCTCGCCTCGACGGTCCGTAATCTGTGGTTATTTCCACTGCACGGCCCCTTTCTTAAGGATCGGCCCTCGACCTTCAATTGCGAATCCGTTTTCTCCACACAGCGGCAATACTCCCGGCCGCGATGACCAATAGAACGCCACCTGCGACGCCGGCCAGAATCTTGGCTTGTCTGTGCGGTCGTCGGTACTGGGCGACCATGGCAATGTCAGGCAGCTTGTCTGGGCGCGCCGCGGTCCTTCTCGGAACCGATAGATCGGTCACGATAGTACCGGCGGGGTATGTGAGATTAAGTGCGGACGCCGGGATCGGCTGGTTCACTGACTGAAGCGTAACATCCCAGACTCTGCTGCCCGTAGTCTGGCGCTGGTCATCATCGTCATATTTCCAGGCTTCATCCTCCCCATGTGTCACAAACCACGCACCGCCCTGCTTGGTCAGAGTCGTGTTCCGCCGTTCGCTCACCGGGCGCCCCTCGGCATCCGCCCTGCTTGCTCGTACGATGAGAAATCCCGCATCGCGATCCAGCCATAGGGTTGAGGTGTAATTTACCCTGCCGGGGCCGACCATCGTCACTTTGATCAGGTGCCGCTGATTTCCACCGTTCGATTCATCCTCCAGTTCCATCTTCGTCGCGTACCTGAGGCTTTGTGGAAGGATCCAACCCTCAAATCGATACCCTACACCCAAATCCTGCGCGGGGCCCAGGACGTTCCCCTTCTGGAGGATCGCTCGCGAATTGATGAGCTGTTGGGTGTTTTGGCCATCGAACAGGGCATCGGAGGCATACAGCGCCATTTGCCCAGACCTGTCGGGCATCTGCGTCTTAAGCTGCTGTCGACATTTTGGTGCGCTGAACCAAATGATCCTTTCCGAATTGCGATTTACGAGGCGCACCTTCCTGTCGATCATCACTGGCTGCAGAGATTTTTCGGTCACATGCGCTTCGAGACTTTTCACGGCGTCGAGGTTGCTCTGAATCCCATCGATGATGGATGTCCGCAGAGAATCCGTTTCCTGCGCCGACGATGTGGAAAACAGAAACAGGCCCGAGAAGGCCAGTACAAAACTAATGAATGCGCGACGTTCCCTTTTCATGTCGCACCCCGAAGCCGCGGAACGATGGTAAGGAAGCTGAGCAAGATTCTATCTTGCCGTGAACTCTTATGGAAAGAAAAATCCGATCGCGCGCCGGTTTACCCGCGCCGGGAAGTGAAAAGGCTACTTCGTCTTGTGGCAAATCCGACAGCAGCAGCAAGGCCGATCAGACTCGCAATCGCCAGAATCCACCACTTGTGACTGCTATTGGTTTCGCTGATCGGCTTCAGAGCGTGGAATTGATACTCGGTTCGGATGGGCTTCGTGCGGTCTTCGACCGTTGTACCGGGCGCGGTGATATCGATCGCGAATTGGGCATCGGCAGAGACGTCTGTACTCATCTTTGTGACATTGAGAACAGCACGGGAGCGCGGCTCGCGGGAAATGATCGATCCATCAACGAGCTTCATCGACCAGTAACTGGTTTCCGTGACCTTGCGCGGGAGCCAAACTCCGGTATCGCCTACGCGCGAGAAGTTATCGTTATCGACTTGAGTGATTAAAGTCCCATCGGGAAAGCGCCGCTCCCAACGCCGGACGCAAAATCCCTTTGCCGGATCGAGAAAATAGATGTTCGTCAATTCTGTCGGCATGCTGCGGGCCTGGCGAACATCTTCCGGCAACGCCTCGGACCCTTTATTTGGCAGCGGCGCTTTGAGAATGTCCTGCAGAATCTCGTTGAGTGAGATGATGGAGATCGCAATGCAGGAAGTCTGTCCGACTGTCGCGCGCTCGACCGATTTCAATTGTCCGCCGTTTTGAAGTCGATTCAATATGGCCGATTGAATAGGCACTTGAGGCGTCATCTTGCCGGGATCAATGGGTAGCTTGATTCCAACATCGTCAAAATACCGTAGCTGGACGCCCGCGGATTGGTGTGTATCCAGCGAAACGGGCTGCTTGACGATACTCGTTCCAATGCGTCTTTCGTAGACCTTCCCGTCCATCGCGGCCTCGAGCGACGAAGATTGCTCGGTGCGCCAGTAATGGAATTTCCCATCCTTGAGAATGACCTTTAAATGGCGGATTCGGCTTTGAGCGCCTTGGATCTGTATGTCTTCATCCCACTCGACGGCCATAGAATTGTGCACTGACGCGTTTGCCGCAGCCGCGTCGGCGATGCTCGAGGGCAAAGTGGTTGGGACTGTCGTCGAGTCAGTACGAGAGACGGCTGATTCGCCGGTCATGCTGAAGGCAGCCACGAGGACAAGCAGTGGCGAGAATATTGGCACTGAGCGCATATTTGCCTTCCTCCGCGTTCGGTCAGCCAGGTTCGGTTGTCATATCGATTTTCAGAAAGCTCATTTGCGTTACTTGTGAAACGCGTGTCAAGAATAAAGCTGCTCGCCAGCGGGACAGGCGTTGCGCGGCGCATATACTCTCTGCGGCCCGGTGGTCGGGCGACGGAGCGAATGACGACGGGCCAGGAATCGATCGACGAGCTTTTCAAGGCGGCCATCCATCACCAGGCGGCTGGGCGGGTGGCGGATGCGGAGGGGTTTTATCGGCAGGTTCTGCGCGCGCAGCCAGGTCATTCGACGGCTGCCGGGAATCTCGTTGGATTGCTGGGGCAGACGGGGCGCCACGATGAGGCGATGGCTCTGGCGCGACAGCTCGTAGAGCGATCCCCTGTGGAGCCCGCGGCTCTTCGCATTCTGGCCGGCGCGGCGCGCGCGGCGAGCCGATATGACGAGGCGGTCAGCGCGCTGCAGACCGCGATCAGTCTTTCGCCGCGGGATGATGTGAGCTTTCGCGATTTGGGGCTGACGCTGACCAACATGGGTCGGCCCGAGCAAGGGATCGCCGCATATCAAAAGACCCTCGAGCTTCGAGCCCAGCGCAATGCCGACCAGGAAAGTCCCAACGAACGGCTCATTGGGGCGCAAATCTGGCTCAATCTTGGCGTGGCGCTTCATTCACTCAATCGTCTTCCCGAAGCGATCGCGGCGCTTCAGCGGGCGATTGAGCTTCAGCCGGATTACGCCCGAGCCCATATGAACCTGGGCTTTTTGTATTTCATCCAGGGAGATTTTCTTCGGGCCTATCCCGAATATGCCTGGCGGTTCAAGACGGATGATTTTGCCGATCCATGGCCGAGCTATCCGCAGCCGGTTTGGGATGGGAAGGATCTGGGGGGTAGGACGGTTCTGCTCTGGTTCGAGCAGGGTTTTGGGGACACGATCAATTTTGTGCGCTATGCGCAGCTCGTTCCGCGGCGTGGCGGGAAGGCGATCGTACTTTGCCAGCCCCAGCTCAAAACACTCTTGCTTCAGCTTCAGACGCCGGACGTGGCGATCGTTGCTAAAGGGGAAGATCTACCCAAGTTCGATTTTCATCTGCCGCTGATGAGTCTCCCGGAGGTTTTTCGGACGAAGCACGCGAATGTGCCCTTTCGCGAGCGATATCTGTCCGCAGATCCGAAGCTGGCAGCAAAATGGGCGGCGCGACTTCGATCACATCCTGAGTCGCAAGGAAAGCTGCGGGTGGGAATTGCCTGGGCGGGCTCGCCCGGACATCGGAACGATGCGGCAAGATCGATGACCCTGTCCTTTTTGCGACCGTTGCTGCGCGTTTCAGGTGTGGCGTTGTTCAGCCTGCAGAAGGGAGCGGCTTCGCAACAGCTCGCGGCTCTTAAAGATGAATTTTCTATCACGGACTGGACCGAGGAGCTCGACGATTTCACACAGACGGCTGCGTTGATTGCCCATCTCGATCTGATCATCGCGGTCGATACGGTAGTCGTGCATCTGGCTGGAGCGATGGGCAAGCCGGTCTGGACGATGATCGCGTCGGAGCCGGACTTTCGCTGGTTGGCCGATGATCGCAATGCATGCTGGTACACGTCGATGCGGCTGTTTCGGCAGCCGAAGATTGGCGACTGGGATTCGGTGGTGCGGGAAGTCGCAGGCGAATTGGGTGAGCTGGCGCAGGAGCATGCAACTCAACAAGACGCTGCTTTAATCGAAGTGCCCCCCTATCCGCCCGATCCGCAGTTGATGAACCCATTGCAAAAGGCGCAGGAATTTCATGCCCGGAACCAGACTACGGAAGCGGAGGCGCTCTATCGCCAGGTGCTCGAGCGCGATCCGAACAATGCCATCGCGATTCATTATCTCGGGCTGATCGCGCATAGCGCGGGGCAGAATCAGACTGCGATCGAATTGCTTGAACGGTCTGTTGCACTTCAGCCTTGCGCGGCCTTTCTGAAGAACATGGCCGGCATCTATCGCGCGATAGGCCGGGAGGAGCAGGCGATCGATGCGATCAAACGTGTGCTGAAGGCTTGCCCCGATGATGCGCAGGCGCATTCCAGTTTGGCCCTGACCTTGGGACAGTTAGGACGCCTGGCTGAATCGATCGTGGAACATCAGCGGGCGATTGCGTCACATGAGCTGACGATCACGGCACCCGAATCGTCTGCTTCGCTCCAGTTTCACGCGAAGCTGTATTCCAACCTTGGCGCCAAACTGGGCGACGTCCGACGATACGATGAAGCAATTCTTGCCTGCGACAAAGCCATCGAACTCAATCCCGCATACGCCTCCGCACATCAGAATCGCGGCTACGCCTATTTCTGCCTCAATGACCTGCTGCACGGATTTGAAGATTACGAATGGCGATGGAAGTGCGAAGGATTCAACGACGTCTGGCGCGACTTGGGCCGGCCGACGTGGGATGGATCCAATCCGGCCGGGCGGACCATTTTTCTATGGTGGGAACAGGGAATGGGCGACTCGATCTATTTCGCCCGGTATGCGCTTCTGCTGGCTCAGCGTGGCGCGAAGGTGATCGTCCAATGCCAGGTTCCCCTCAAAAGACTTCTTGAATCGCTGAAGTCGGACGCGATCCAGATCATTTCAAATGACGACCCCGTGCCGGCGTCTTTTGATGCGCATCTGCCATTGATGAGCCTAGCACATGTCTTTCGGACGACGCGGGAAACCATTCCATTTTCGAGTGGATACCTTCGCCCTCACGAGGCAGACGTGGCGAAATGGGCGCAGCGCGTGCAAAGCATTGCACAACCGGGTGGCCGGCGAATGCTCCGCATCGGGCTCACCTGGGCCGGGTCGGCAACCAATGCGAATGATGCCAATCGATCGATGGCACTGGAACTCATGCGGCCGCTCTTTGGAATCGAGGGGCTTCAGTTTTTCAGCCTGCAAAAGGATGCCGCGGCCCGGCAAATCGACCAATTGCTGCCTGGTTCGATCATCGATTGGACGGCGGACCTGAAGGATTTTGCCGATACTGCGGCGCTGATTGCGAATCTCGATCTGGTGATCGCTGTGGACACGGCAGTCATTCATGTCGCCGGCGCGATCGGCAAAGAAGCCTGGCTTCTGCTGCCCTACCGTGCCGATTTTCGCTGGGCGGGCGATCGTGAGCGCAGTGGATGGTACGACTCGGTTCGCCTGTTCCGGCAAACAACCGCTGGGGATTGGGCTTCAGTCATCGAGCGCGCCGCGGAGGCGCTGCGAATGAAAATCCAGCAGCCGGAAATCAAACCGGTCCTTCCTCAACCATCGCAATATATGTTGCCTCCGGAGTTGGAAAATGTACTTCGCGCGGCCCATTTGCACCACTCGGCCGGCAGACTCGCGCAGGCTGAGCCGCTCTATCGGCAAGTTCTTTCGCAATATCCGAACCATCCCGATGCATTGCATCATCTGGGACTGATCGCGATGCAGGCAGGACATTTCGGGCCGGCAATCGAGCTGATGTCGCGATCGGTGGCGATCGATCCAACTCAAGCGTTCTTTTACAAGAACCTGGCCACCGCCTTCCGCTCCTCCGGTCGATTTGAGGAGGCGATCCAGGCGATACAGGAGGCGCGGCGGCTTGCGCCCAGCGACCCGACGGCGCCCGAAGAGCTCGGCATCGTTCTGGAGAAGCTGGATCGGCTCGATGAGTCTATCGCCGCTCATCGCGAAGCGATCCGACTGCTCGACGCGGGGGCGATGCAAGCGCCGCCGGCGCTTGCCCCCAAGGCGCAGATGAACTTGGGCGCGGCCCTCATTCGGAAGGAGAAATTTGAAGAGGCGATGCCGCATTTGGAGCGGGCGATCGCGCTATCGCCCGATTATCCCCTGGCGCACATGCATCGCGCCGCTGTTCTTTTCCGTCGGCGCGATCTGCCGGCGGCATTCGCGGAATATGAATGGCGCTTTCGCTGCAAGGGATTTCCAACGCCCTGGCGAAATTACCCGCAGCCGGCGTGGGACGGTTCACCTTTGCATGGCAAGTCGATTCTCCTCTGGCCCGAGCAGGGACTGGGTGATCTGATTCAGTTTGCGCGATTCATTCCGCAGGTGATTGAGCGTGGCGGAAAAGTCATTTTGCAATGCATGCCTGAACTCAAGCGGGTGCTCCAAACACTGAAGGCTGAGATGACGCTCGTGACGACGCAGGAGCCGGTGCCGCAATTTGATGTGCACTTGCCGCTGATCAGCCTTCCGCGTGTGCTTGGGACGACGGCAGATACGATTCCTACGCCGCAGAAGTATTTGTATGCCGAGCCGCAGCTAGTCGAGCAGTGGAAACAGAAACTACAAAACACTGGGCCAGGATTGCGCGTGGGGCTGGTCTGGTCAGGTAGCTCGAGCTTCCCGGCGAATCATCGCCGATCGATCCCTATTGAGGCTCTTCTACCCTTGGCAGATGTGCCGGGGATAAGTTGGCACAGCCTGCAGCTGGGTGAAGCGGCAAAGCAAGTGCAGGTATTGGCTGGGCGCATGCCGATTGTCGATCATTCAGCGGATCTTCGTGATTTTGCCGACTCGGCGGCCCTGCTGGAGAATCTCGATCTGCTGATCTCCACCGATACCGCGATTGTTCATCTTGCCGGCGCGCTGGGGAACGATACATGGACGTTGCTGTGGACCGAGCGGGATTTCCGCTGGCTGTTGGATGACCAGAAGATGCCGTGGTATCCCTCGGTGCGCCCGTTCAAGCAGACGCGCATGGGCCAATGGGGCGATGTCGTTCAAGTGGTCAAACAGGAACTGCGCCGCCGAGCCGCGACGACCGCGCGATAAACGCGCGCGATCGCTGCTTCACTTCCCGGATTTTGCCTTGGCCGAAATCAAGGTGTCGGAGCCGACCTTGTGAATGGCATCAACATGATGCTCGTCTTCCGAAAATGATTGGACGGTGACGGATACCGGTCGGTCGCCAATCTTTTTGTAAAGGTGCAGCTCATCGGCCACCGCGCCTTCTTTATTCTTGTATTTTTCGTGAATGCGAATGGAGAAATGCGGGTCCTTTTCCACCTTTGGATCCATGATGATCGTCTGCCCCGCTTTCTTGCGGCTGGCGCGGAATTGCGCCGCCAGCTTCGGACCGGCTTCAGGCGCGATCCATGCTTTTTCCGGCAGCACCTCGATCAACATCACGCCATCATGATCCGGCGCGACATAGGTCGCGGCGATATCGCTGGGTAAGCTGCTTTTGACAGCCGTCCAGTGAGCAGGGATCACGTAGCTGATCTTTCCATCCAGCAGAGTAGCCGTGGCTGGCTTGCTGTCCTCACCTCGTGCGGCTGCAATCAACAGCGACACCATGAAGGCGGAAAACGCCGCAAATATACGTGGCCGCATAAAAACCCCTTTCGCCTCGCATCAGCGTTGCGCCATGTCATGCGCGCCCGAGGCCGTCGGAGCATTGTTGCCTGAGCCGTGGATGGGCGCGGTCTCAGGCGTTTCCGTGACGTCTTCGCCCGCCCGCTTGGATCGTGCGATGGCCCAGATGACTACAGCGATGCAAACCACCATGACGATGACGGTCGCCGTGCTGACTCCGCCTTTCTGGTGAGCTCGGAAGCTGACGATGATCGGGGCGATGATCAGGCCCACGAGGTTGATGACTTTCAGCAGCGGGTTGAGCGCGGGGCCGGATGTGTCTTTCAGCGGATCGCCCACGGTATCACCAACGACGGACGCTTTGTGGGCTTCGGTGCGCTTGCCGCCGTAGTTTCCTTCTTCGATGTATTTCTTGGCGTTGTCCCAGGCGCCGCCGGCGTTGCACATGAAGACCGCCAGCAACTGACCCGAGACGATTGTGCCGGCCAGGAATCCGCCGAGCGCTTCAACGTCGAGGAGGAATCCGACGACGATCGGCGAAAGAACCGCGATCAGTCCAAGCGTAATGAGCTCGCGCTGCGCGGCGATGGTCGAAATGCTCACCGCGCGGGCGTAATTGGGCTGCGTGGTTCGATCCATAATGCCCGGCAGGCGAAGCTGCCGGCGCACTTCATTCACAATTTGAGCCGCGGCTCGCCCTACCGCGCGAATCGTCAAGCCTGAGAACAGGAACGGCAGCGCGCCGCCGATCAGCAATCCCACGAACACCCGCGGGGCCGACACGTTGATGCCCAGCAGCGGAAGCGTGTACCAGGCATCGATGTGAAGCTGAGCATTAGCCTGGCCGCGGGCGAGATTCACATCGGCAAAGAATGACCCGTACAGAGCGACCGCCGCGATGACGGCCGATCCGATCGCCACGCCTTTGGTGATAGCCTTGGTCGTGTTACCAGTCGCATCCAGATCATCCATCACATCGCGGGCCTCTTTCTCCAGGCCCGCCATTTCACCGATGCCGTTGGCGTTGTCGGAAATGGGGCCGAAGGCATCCATGGAGATCGTGTTGCCGGTCAGCGTGAGCATCCCGATGCCGGTGAGGGCGACGCCGTAGAGCATGGCCTGCACGCGATCGGCTTCAGGCGTGTAATTGTAGTAGATGCCATAAGCGACCAGGATCGCGCCGGCGATGGCGAGCACCGCATAGACGCTCGATTCATATCCCAGTGCGAGTCCTGAGAGAATGTTAGTCGCCGATCCGGTCTGTGACGCTTTGGAAGTTTCCTTGACAGGCGAAAAATGAGTGGAGGTGAAATATTCCGTAATTCGATCCAGCACAACGGCCAGCGCGACGCCCGCGAGGATTGCCAGGAATGGCCGCCAGTCGGCATGACCGCCCGTGGCGCGATTGGGATAGATCGCGGCAACGACCGCCGTCAAACCGATTGCAATCGCGGCCGACACCCAGAATCCGCGGTTCATGGCTCGCATGGCGTTTCGCTCTTTTTCGTTCGTGCGAACGACATACGTCCCGATGATCGAGGCGATCACACCGATGCCGCGCGCCAGGAGCGGGAAAATCAGGTAATAAGGATTGAAGCCGATCGAGCCGTCGGGTTGGCGATAGACGCCGATGACGATGCCCATGATCATGGCGGCGACCATGGTGACTTCAAAACTTTCAAACACGTCGGCGGCCATGCCGGCGCAGTCGCCGACGTTGTCGCCCACGAGGTCCGCGATGACGGCTGCGTTTCGCGTGTCGTCTTCAGGAAGGTCCGCTTCCACCTTACCCACGAGGTCTGCTCCGACGTCGGCGGCCTTCGTGTAAATGCCGCCGCCGACACGCATGAAGAGCGCGATCAGCGATCCGCCAAATCCAAATCCCAGCAAGGCATCCGGCGCCGATCGACCATAGAACAGGAAGATCAACGTGCTGCCCAGGAGGCCCAGTCCGACGCAGAGCATTCCGGTGACGGTGCCGGATCGGTAGGCGACCTCGAGCGATCGGCTGTAGCTGCTGCGCGAGGCCTGCGCGACACGCACGTTGGCCGCGACCGCGACGTTCATTCCCACAAATCCGACCGCGTAGCTGAACATCGATCCCATCAAAAACGAGAGGGCCCGTCCGACGGCAACCGCGACGACAGCATTGCCCTGCCAGACTTCTTTAGCCGCCTCGCTGGGTGGAACGACGTAAACGCTGGCGAACATCAAGCCGCAAAGAATGATGATGGCTATAACGATCGTCTTGAATTGCCGGCCGAGATAGGCGTTAGCGCCATCGCGAATCCATCCCCAGACTTCGCGCATGCGCTCATTACCGGTTTCGTAGGCGAGCACTCGCGATCGAAGCCAGCCCGCGTACAGCAATGCGACAACGGCCAATGCCAGCACAATCCAAACGGCGGCCTGCTCGCCCGAATTCAGGCCGTTAAGTCCTCGCACCACGCTGTCCGCAAGAAGCATAGAATCTCCTTATTCGCCGATGTGATCCCGTTTCCAAATTCACATTGACAGGTCAATCGCCGCATACGTCTGGTTTACGCTGGCATAGGTTAGCCCAAGTCGGAGTTCTTGACGAGATGCAAATGGACAGGATCGCAACAGAGCCGTCATCGGCCAAAATGCGCCGATTTCATTGACAGGACTTGATTTGCGGGCGAATGAATATCGAGCAGGCGGGGGCCGATCAGTGATGCCCGAGTCGCGGGGCATAGAAGTCAATCATCTTCTTCAGCCCCTCTTTGCGGCCGATTTTGGGTTGCCAGCCCAGGATTTGGCGGGCGCGGGAAATATCGGGGCAGCGCCGCGTCGGATCATCGGGCGGCATTTCTTTGAACTCGATCTGGCTTTTGCTCTGCGGAATCAGCTCGAGAATGTCCTTGGCGATTTGCAGGATCGTGGCCTCATCAGGATTTCCCAAGTTGATCGGCTCGTGGAAATTGCTTTCCATCGTCAGGTTGATGCCCTGCACCAGATCGGTGACGTAGCAGAGACTGCGCGTCTGCTGCCCCTGGCCGAAAACGGTCAGCGGCTCATTGTTGAGCGCTTGACGAATGAAGGTGATGACGACCCGGCCATCGTACGGATCCATCCGCGGGCCATAGGTGTTGAAGATTCGGATGAGCCGCGTGTCGGCCCCGCGCTCGCGATGGTAGGCCATCGTGCAGGCTTCGCTGAATCGCTTGGCTTCATCATACATGCTGCGCATGCCAATCGAATTGACGTTGCCCCAGTAGCTTTCGGGCTGCGGATTCACCTGTGGGTCGCCGTAGCATTCGCTGGTTGAAGCCATCAGGAAGCGAGATTTTTTGCGAAGGGCCAGTTCGAGCAGCTTCCAGGTTCCCTCGCTGTTGACCTTGAGCGTGGCGACCTGGTGCAGCACATATCCCTTGGGAGATGCGGGAGAGGCCATGTGATAGACGCGATCGATTTGCCCATCGATTTCCAGCGGCTCGGTGACATCGCGCTCGATCAGTGAGAATTTCGAATTGGAACTCAGGTGCGCGATATTTTCCCGGCGGCCGGTGATGAAATTATCTACGCCGACGATCTCGTGCCCCTGCGAAAGCAGAAGGTCTGAAAGATACGATCCAAGGAAGCCCGCGGCGCCGGAAATCAGAATTCGCATGCAAAATCCATTTCAATGCCAACCATAATCGCGCCGGCCCTCAATCGGATACGGCAAATCGCAGGATCGCCACCACCGCCTTCAATCCGTCCTTCCAGGTGATTTTCTTACCTTCCTCGTAGCTGCGACCATAATAGGCCACGCCAACTTCGAAAATTCGCAGCCGCGGCCGAATCTTGGCAACCTTGGCGGTGATCTCCGGCTCAAAGCCGAAGCGGTCGCATTTGAGCGTAATCTGATCCAGCACCTGCTTGCGAAACACCTTGTAACAGACTTCCATGTCGGTCAGGTTCAGGTTCGTGAACGCATTGCTCAGGAACGTCAGGAACCGATTGGCCAGCATGTGCCAGAAATATAGGACGCGGTGCGGCGCGCCGCTGACGAATCGGCTGCCAAACACTACATCAGCTTTACCTTCGACGATTGGCAGGATGAGCTTAATGTAGTCGTCCGGGTCATATTCCAGGTCCGCATCCTGCACGATCACCAGATCGCCCGTCGCCAGCTTGAAACCATCGCGCAGGGCCGCCCCTTTTCCCTGATTCACCGGCTTATGGACGATCTTGAAATCTTCGCCGGGGAATAGCTTGGGAAGCTCGTCGAGCTTGGCGGCGGTGCCGTCGGTCGAGCAGTCGTTCACGCAAACGATTTCTCGGACGATACCCGGCAAAAGCGGCGCGACGACCACTCGCCGAACCAGTTCCTGGAACGTGGCTTCTTCGTTGTAAACGGGGATTACGACCGAGAGTTTGGTCGGCTTGCCCGCCGCAGCAGGCTCGCCGACGGTTTGTTCCACCATCGCGTGCTCCGCGCCGGGGCCGTCGGATTGACTTCAAGTTCGTCCGGACCCGCCCGGACGGGGCCGGCTCATCCTACAGGACCGCAGCAGATTCTCAAAACCGGCCGCGGGCTCAACCGCTATCATTTACGTCGATGAGGAATTTCGTCGGAATTTTGGAAGATGATTCTTGCCGAACTACGGCAATGAACGCATGCCTCACGGAAATTTTTCCCGACGCACAAGTGCTCTATTTTGACGATGCGCAAGTAATGATCGATTGGCTCGCGCAGCATCTGGGCGACGTCATCCTCATTTCGTTGGACCACGATCTTGCGATTCGAACCATCGATGGCAAATCGGTGGATTGTGGAACAGGTCGTCAAGTCGCTGACTATCTCGCGTCTGTTCCGCCCACTTGCCCGGTGATCATCCACAGTTCCAATGATCCATGCGCCGCCGGGATGTTCTTCGCATTGAAAGATGCCGGCTGGCCATGCAGTCGCGTTTATCCGTGTGACGATCTAGCTTGGATTGCCTCGGCTTGGGCCGATCGCGTTCAACAATATCTCCGCGAGGGTTGGATCGATGCCGGCTTGTGATGCTTACGAGTTCGAGCCGTCTGAGATCCTGTCTGCCATCGGAAACGTCAATGCGAAAAGCGCTAATGCAATGGCGACGACGATGATCGTCGGCCAGAGATTGCCATTGATCATCGCGACAATCAGGCCAAAAAAGGTGACCGATTCGCAGCCGCCCCAGAAGACGATGCTGCCGGTGAAATAGGTGGCTGGAGCCATGCGTCCGTCGGCGCGGGTCCGGCGAAAGATCATCATCCGGGCAACGAACCCGGCGGGAATGACCGCTGCCGTGAGGATGAATGCAACAGTTGCGAGGATGGGCTGCGGATGGACCACATGCTGATTCGGAAGAATCACCAAAACCAGAATCAGCAGAAACATGAGCTGCCCAATCAGCAGCGCCAGCCAGATGATGCGCATGTTGATGAGCACCCGCTTCTGCAGATTGCTGCCGCCACTCGGATCGGATTCATTCATTTCTAATCCCTCTTCCCGCAACGGTCTTCCTTGATGACTTCCGCTAGGACCGGGTAGAGCCGCGCGTCGAGATTGAACGTCTGCAACGGGCTGAAGACGATTCGGCGTTTTCCAAACTCGCTCAATCGCGTCGCCTGGACCATTTTTTCGAGATATCGTTTCAGTTCCTCCGGCGATTTCTGGTCGCTCCGCAGCCCGGCCCAGTTGGTGTTCCGCGGGCCATAATAGGTTGAACTAATCACGGCATATTTATCGCGCGCAATGCGGATGCGCCGCGGATCGCCGCTGGCGACCATCCATTTCGGCGGGACGTCAAACAGGTCGGCGATCTTCTGGGCCGATTGGCGGAATGCGAAATTTTCGCTCTCAAAATGCTCGCCGACGACAAGGTCGCAGGTTTCGTCCAGCACTTCCCACAGTTCATCGCTCGGGCCGACCCACGTCGCGGGCCGGAGGTTCGACTGGGTGAAATAGAATACCCCGCGCAGCGCCGGCCCCCCGCCGGCTGAATAAAGAAGCCGCGTGATGCGAGCGACTTTACGACGAAGCTCCGGATGCTTGGGCGCTTCGTCAGGCATCTCGTTGAAGGCGAAGTAATCGGCAGGCGCCGATGAATCGAGAGCCGCAGCGCGAAACTCAACCGCCCAGGCCTTGAGCTGATCGTCGCTGGCCTCGTTCCAGGTCTTATATTTGTTCAGATCGAAGGCGTAACCGTACTTGAAGCTGCTGCCGCACCGCTGCACCACCCGCGTCGTCTTTGGTCGCGGCTTGGTCCCCGGCGCGCTCTGAACAAATATATGCAGATACTCCGGCCCATTCGGCAGCGCCTTGTCTGCTAGGATTTTCACTGCTTCATCGGTGAACTGGTAATAAGAAGTGATGTACTTGCGCCCAATTGCCTCACTCGACTCCTGCCGCTGCCCCCATGCTCGACCAAGCGGCAACGCCATCGCACCGAGCGCCCCCGCAATCAACACCTCACGTCGCGACATTGGCTTCACGCGTCATCTCCTCATGTGATTTGATAATCGAGAATACCGAATAGCCCGAGCGATCGTTGAGAAGCGTGGGTCGTTTGTGATTTAAAGGAGCCAAGCACGCAGTAAGCGGCTTTTCCATTTGACGCGTGAGGTGAGCGGACATTCGTTCCGATCACCGCTCAAGCGCATTGGTCGTGCGGAAGCGCGTCCAGGAGAACTTGCGCCGGCGCGACAAATCCGCTTACTTCGTGCGCGGCTCCTTTAAAAACCTCCGTCACGTGGATTTTAGCCGTTCACGCTTTATCAGAAATTGCGCTTGCTATACCTTGATCTTCAAGGTATCATGCTCCTCGTTGATCCCGTACTGAACCGAGGTGCCGATGCGACGAATCAGACATGGCTTCACGCTCGTTGAGCTGTTGGTCGTGACGGGGATCATCGCCCTGCTGCTTTCGATTCTGCTGCCGGTGCTGGCTCATGCGCGGAGGGCTGCACGGGCGACGGCCTGCCTCGCACATCTCCAGCAGCTCAATGCATCCTACCGTCTATATCTGGAGAACAATCGCAATCATTCATTTCCGTTCATGGAAGACATTACCTCATTGAGCTGGTTCGAGCTGCTTCAACCCTATAACGGAAATGTCAAGGCGGTGCTGATCTGCCCTGAGGCGACCGATCCGGGGAACGTGATGGGCAGCGCCTTCATGGCCTGGGGCCCGCAATACACGTACAATTCGCACCCTCCCAAGGAATGGGTTGCTCGCGATGTTTTTGTCGGAAGCTACGGCGCTAACGGTTGGATCATGGAACCTCCCGCCCAGCAGCGGCCGACAATTCCAAGCGAGTACGCATCGAAGATGATCGAGCAGCCGGTCCGAGACGCGGTCCATGTTCCAGTGTTTGGCGACTGTATCCAAGCCTGGGCGTCACCCGATTCGGACGATACTCCGCCCTATGACCTGATCCATCCACTGCCGTACTATTCGGGAACCGGTCCAAAGCCGCGCGGCCCCAAGGGGCAGATGGCCTACTTCTGCATCGATCGCCATTTTCATGCGGTCAACATCGCGTTCATGGATGGACATGCTGAGCGCGTCAAGCTCGAGGAGCTGTGGAAACTGCACTGGAACGGGACGTTTAAGCCGTCGGATGTTGTACTGCCGTGAGGATCTCACATGAACTGGGCAAGTAAAGAACTGGTCGGCGCCTCCACCGCGATGCTCGTGCTGGGCGTCCTTAAACAGGGCGCCAGCTATGGCTACGATATCGTTCGGCAAATCAATGAGCAGGCCGAGGGCGCTTTCACCTGGCAGGAAGGTACGATTTACCCGATCCTTCATAAGCTTGAGAAAAAGGGATTGGTTCAATGCCGCTGGCAGGAGAGTCCGACCGGCCGGCGGCGAAAGTACTATAGTCTCACCGTCGAAGGCCGCGCTGCATTGCGGGATGGCGTGCGGCAATGGGAATTGTTCGATCAACTCATGATTCGTCTCGCAGGAGTCAACCATGCCTGAACAACTGGATGAAGCCGCGTTGAAACAAATCCGTCAGATCACGCAGGAGCTTGCGCGTCAGCAAGGTCTGAGTGATGATGATGCCGAGGAGATTGGCGGGCATCTGGAAGACAAGCTACTGGCCTATTTCCGTGGCGAGACTCGCATCACTCTGGAAGATGCCCTGCTATTGGCCCGCGCCCATTTTGGCGATGTTGCGGGCGTTGCGAAGCAGGTTTCACACAAACGTTATCTCCCAGAGCCAAGGTGGACCCGGCACCAGACCATTGTGAAGACTGCAATCGCGACAGCCGTTTCCACGTTCATCGTTCTTCCCGGTGCCCTGCTCCTGTTTGGCGATCCGCCTCGCGGAAGTTTCCACCCGATGCTCGTCGCTGCGACCATCATTTTTGCGGGCTTGGGCGTACTCGAATCGGGTGTTCTGCTGGCTGCCCGCGCCGATTTGAAGAGCCCCTCGCAGCGACTCATCGCCGGACTGTTTATCGTTCCAGCCCTCGCGGTCCTGGTCATGGCGCTGATCGGGGGCATCGGCGCGGTGAGCGCACATTGGGATATGGCAACGCGGGGCGGATACGCAATGATCGCATTTGTCGTGCTTGTGTGTCTTTTTGGTCACGCAATGCTGTTGCTGCTGCTGTCACATCCGATCCAGGATGACAGCACATCGAATGTACCAGAGCAGCAACTCGCCTAAAGCCACTACCATCTGTAATAGCGATAAGGATTGTCGCCCATCTGAAAATCGGTGCGATAATCGGCGTGATAACAGGAGAGCGATTGTACGCCGTCGGGTTTTCGGCTCAGCGACATTTCCAAACCGACGCGCGGGCCGTTGGCTTGGCGGCCGGATCGATTGCCGTCGGGGCCGACCGGGAAGCCTGGCTTACCTGCGAAACCGCCAGGGCCGAAGCGATTGAAGAGTCGAAGGGCGATGACATTCTTCCCGGCCTTGACGAGCTTTCCGGGAACGACGTAATTCCTTAGCGCCGTCTGCGGATTCTTTGTGGTCATTCCAGTGGTCCCCACTTCTACACCGTTGAAGTACGTGGTATCAAAATCAGCCAGTGTACCAAGAGACAGGATCATCTCTTTTCCAGACTCGCTCTCCGGGATGTTGATTTCTTTGTGGAACACGGCTTCGCCATCGTTGTTTTGGAAAAATGGCAGCATCTGAGGCAGTGTTACAGCAGTCCAACCTTCGGAAGGCGCATTTTCTGCCAGCAGCTTTTGGGCAGCCGGACTGATGCCGGGATCCGCATGCGGGGCGGCTTCGTTTGCCGCCGGTGGCAGGCGAAGAGTCGTCTGCATTTGCCACGAACCGTCGAGGTTCAGGCTCCAGGTATCCACGGAATGAAAAATCCGCGCGTCTACCGCGAAGCTTGCTCCCAGATTGGCCAGCAGTTGCGCGACAGCGCGAGTCGCGCGCCATCGCGTGTAACGAAAATATGTTTTTTCCTCCGCATGAAAAACGTCAGGGTCGATCTGGCAATAAATCGCTGCGCCTTTGCCGACCGTCTTTCGGCCCAGCAATCCTTCCGCGCCGATTTCCGCGCCATCGCTGAGAATCCAAGGTGGCGTATCCAGATGGCTGCGCCAGCGAAGATCCGACGCGCTCAGTCCGCGCGCCTCGGGCCAATCCGGAACCGACAGCGACCCCGCGAACTGCGCGTCGGCTGGTTTCAACTTCGCACCCAGCCAACCCGTTGCCTTTGACGTGGGAAGTAAGAACGCCTTGCCGCCCTTTTCAAGGTATGCATTGAGGGACTGTGCGTCGATCCCCGCATCTGGGCCGATCAATACAAGCGACGCCACAGGGTCCAGCGTAGCCGATTTTTGATAGGTCACGCCAATTCGGTCCAGCCACGACGCTCCCTCCAGCCCGCCAATATAGAGCACCTTCGCAGCGCGCGGCGAAAGTGGAGCGTGCGCTGCGTAATCCAGAATCTGATCTGCAATGCGCTGTGCCGCGGGATCGACGCTAATATGATCTTCCACGTCCAGCGTGCACAACATCACGCGTCCGCGCCCATAATCGAGCTCCATCAGCGGGCTGTAGGCCAAATCGAATTCGCATTCAAGCAGCGGACGCCAGCCGCTGCGATGAGGCTTTTCGATCGCAGCGCTGCTCACACCGCCACGGTTGCCCCAGTGCCACCCGGCATAAGGCTGCTCGCGTTCGTCCCCGCGAAGATAATCGCCAACGTACTTCGGATAAGGATCGATCAGAGTACTACTGCCATTCCAGTCGCGAAGATCGTCGGGATCGATGTCAGTTTTGAATGCCGAAGTGACGGGGAAGGCTCGCCGGCTCACTTTCGGACAGACACGCCAGCCAAGAGCCTGCGTCATCCATAGCGGATCCTGAGCAAAAACTAGCGCGCGTCCGCCAGCCTGAATATACTTTTCCAACTTCGGGCCAAGTTCTGGGTCGTCCTTATATGAATTGCGTCCGATGACGACCAGTGGAACCGCTTTGCCATTCCACTTCTTCGTAGTAAATCCGAGCTTTTCCAGCATCTGGCTGGTCAATCTATCGGGGTCGGCAACCGCGATCTCGCCGCCCGCGGATGACTGTTCTCTAAAAACACGAAATGCAAATGTGTCGTGATGCTTGGTCTGCCCGATTGAGGCATCCAGTGTGATCTGACCATCGGTCTTTGTCTTAGCTTCCTCAGCCGGTGCATTGAACTCGAAAGGTATCGACTTAATTTCGGAAACTTCCAGGCTGCCTTTCAATGTCCCATTCCCAATCTGCTTCCCCCCAACCGAAGCGGTCCAGGTCGCGGTGAAAGATTGCAGCTCGCGCATGTCATTGATCAAAACAATCTGCTTCTCGATCTTCTGCCCCGCAGTGAAATGATGATCCTTGGCGGTATACGCTTCCTGCGGCCCCGCGATCCAGGCCAGCGTCGGCTCGTTCACTTCCTTCAGGGCATCCTGCATCCAGGACCAGGTTCGAAGCCCGCCACCGAGTCCCGCTGTCCGCCAACTGCGCCAGGTGTTGGTGCGGAAGAGCTGCTGGATCTTGTGATCGTCGGCATACTCGTCCAGTTTGTTTTCTGAACTCCCATACAGCATGCCGCTGCGGAACAGGTCATGAAGGTACTGCCGGTACTTGGGCTCCTCGGAACGATATGCCTCGGTACCAAAATAGATGGCCGCGTACTCCGTTAGTAATGGCTCGCTTGTGATGTTGCTCGTAAACCCTTCATGTCCGCGCCGGAAAGTGCAATCGACCGGCGTGCCAAATTCCACCATCGAGACGGGCATCTGCCCGTTCTTCGCCCATTCGCTCAGCCATTCCTCGCGCTCCTGAAGCGGAAGGAGATCGAGGTAGCAATTCATCGTATAGACATCGCCTGTATAAGCGCCGGCATGGCTGTAATAGAGTCGGGTGTCATCGAGCCTCTTGAGGCTGTCGAACATTTGCTTGCCGGCGTTGATGAGCCGCTGCCAGCGCGGATCGCCCTCGTCCCAGTCGCGCTTGCCGATGTGGCGCGGATCGGCATCGACCGCATTGTTGAAGAAGTTCATTCCGGCGATCCACATCACTACCGACGGATGATTGCGATAATGGCGCATCCATACCGCTGCCCGCTCCATCGCGCGCGGCTCGTTCTGCTGCCAGTTGAATCGCCGGCTCGAGTCCATCATGTACTTGGAGCAGTCGAGGATGTACTCGGCGACGAGGTATCCCTCGCGGTCGGTTTCATCGAGCGTACGAGTTGAGTCATCGGTATCGCCGCGAGCATCTATGGTTGGAGATCCAACCTCGCCGAAGTTGTCCCCAACCTGACCGCGCGGGCCATAGATGAAGCAGGTCTGCCGCAGATGGATTTCGCTGCCGTTGAGAAAGAGCTTGCGTCCCTCCGCCCAGAATTCGCGATAGCCAAAGTTCTGGTTGTGCTGATCGTCTATGCCTGCGCCTTTAACCGTCAGTCGAAGTGTGTAGAGATTGGGCTTGCCGACATCCCACAATCGCGGGTTCGGCCAGGGCCAGGATACGGTAGCGGTCTGAGTTTCCTTTGCCGTTACTTTTGTTTCGGCCGAGAAGCTCTTCTCGACTCTCCCGCTCGCGTCGAGCATGTCTGCCGTGAATTGAACCGACCCCGATTTCTGGATGCCGCTGAGCTCCACATCCAGCGCAACTGCTTTCTGCCGAGTGGAAGTTCGGACAAACACATCGGTGACTCTTCCTTCGCTCGCCCGGCTCTCGAGGAAAACACTGCCGGTCAGCCCGCGCGTCTTGAGCCGGGCGGAAGAGAACGTAGCTGTGTCGCTCAATGCGTTCTGCCAGAAGGTTCCCACCTTCTGCGCATCTGCGATGGCGGCCACCTGCACGCGAATTGTCGCCATTTGTCCGGGCTTCACGGCTTTTGTGATGTCCACCTCGCCCCATGGCCAAGCGATTTTTCCGCATGGCGTGTCGTTCACATAAACCATCGCATCGGTGCTGACGCGTTCGAAGCGCAGGCTGATGCTGCGCCCCTGCCAATCGCTTGGGATCAATACATTTCGTTCGTACCATGCGCGGGCCACGCGAGTGCCGTCATACTGATCCCATTTCGGCCCACTGCCCAGCGCAACGAAAGTGGATCGTCTGCCTGATGTGTTCAGCCAGGAGCCGGGGACTTTGATGTAGGCCCAACCGGTCGTGTCAGGAACATCGCGCCCTTCGGTTGCGGGAATGAATCGCCAGATGCCATTGAGGGAAATCTGCGACCGCTTGTCATTGGTTTTGACGACAGTCGCCTTGTCCCAATCCAGGCTTGTGCCGGCTGGAAGCGTGGCATCGGCAGATTGCTTGGGGTTTGACGCGGTCGACGTGACCTGAGCCGATGCCGCTCCATTGACGACGCACAACACTGCGAGAAACAAGCAAAGCCAAATCTTCACGATTCCTCTCCCTTGCACGGATCCGAAGCGCAGGCAATGGCTCGCGCGCCAGCCATACACTGGCGCGCCATTATCGTTCCAACTGGGAACGGATGCTATTCCATGTCACATCGCTGAGAGTTAGCGCCACATGAAGCTGAGCAGAGGCAATTTGTTAGATTAATGCGTTATAGTCTTTGCCTCTCCCGGCCTTTACCCCAAGGCATCATGACCACGCTAATGCACGATGATGCGGAACTGGTGAAAACGAGCCTGGGCGGCGATCGCGAGGCATTCGGGGCAATCGTCTCCAGGTATCAGTCGCTCGTCTGCGCGGTGACCTACAGTGGCACTGGCAGTCTGGCCGCCAGCGAAGACGTGGCGCAGGAAACGTTCATTACGGCATGGAAGCAGCTCAATCGGCTCGCCGATCCATCCAAGCTGCGTCCCTGGCTGTGCGGGATCGCGCGGAATCTGGCAAACAACTACCGTAGACGAACCGCAAGCATTACAAGCAATCTTGAATCAGCGGGTGAGCAGCCAGCGCCGGGGCCGACCCCACATGAGCAGGCTGTCAATCGTGAAGAGGAAACGATGGTGTGGAATGCGTTGGAGGCTCTGCCGGAGCAGTATCGGGAGCCGTTGATCCTCTTTTATCGCGAAGGTCAGTCGGCCGAGCGGGTGGCAGACGAACTGGGGCTCAGCCCCGATGCAACGCGTCAGCGGTTGTCGCGCGGGCGCACACTCCTTCGAGAGCAGGTAGCGGCCCTGGTTGAGACGGCGCTGGCACGGAGCGCCCCGAGCCGGGCGTTTACGACATCAGTGATTGCGGCGCTGCCTGCCTTAAAAGTGTCAGCAACAGCCGCGACGCTTGGCTCAACCGCCGTGAAAGGAACCGCGGCCGCCAAGGCGGCGGCATCGATGGGCATCGCCGGCACGATCATTGGACCCTTCGTCGGATTGCTCGGCGGTTTGGTCGGATTGTTCGGCGGATGGGTTGGCACACGAGCCAGCATCCGCAACACGCACTCGCAGCGCGAACGGCAGTTCGTCGTTGGATTGAGCAAAATCGTCTGGATATTTGCCATTTCATTTACCGTGGCTGAAAGTGCGGCAGTCTGGCTCGGGATACGGTATTGGCAATCCCATCCGTTGGTCATCGCAACCGCGATCATTGCACTGCTCGTCACCTATTCTGCGGGCCTCCTCTTCCTGATCATCTGGGGCAACCGACGGCAGCGCCTGATCCGCACGGAGGAAACGCCGAACCTGCCGGCCAGTCCCGGGCAACCCTTCGAGTACCGTTCGAAGTCTTTCCTCGGCGTGCCAATGCTGCACGTTGTGTCGGGAAAAATGGTCGATGGTAAAATGGTTATCGCCAGAGGCTGGATTGCCATCGGCGATCAGGCGCACGGCATCCTGTTCGCGGCCGGCGGTATCGCAGTCGGCGCAATCAGTTGCGGCGGTGTGTCGTTCGGACTTATCTCCTTCGGCGGCATCTCGATCGGCGCGATATCGCTAGGCGGCCTGGCGATTGGAATCGACGCGCTGGGCGGCTGCGCCATCGGGTATATCGCTGCCGGAGGCGGCGCGTTTGCCTGGCATGCGGCCTACGGCGGGCTGGCCATCGCGCATGATTTTGCCCTTGGCGGGCAAGCGATGGCGGCCCATGCCAACGACGCCATCGCCCGCAACTATTTGACGCGCGGAACAGTTGTCACATCGCTGTTCCGATTCCTGATCAAGCCTTGGACGGAGCTTTGCCTGCTCGCTTGGGTTCTTCTACAGGGCAATCGCATGTAGTCAGCTCGTGAGCAGTCTAAGGAGGTAGGGCTCGTCCCATCCGGCTTTGAGTCGTTTGCCGTGGATGCCGATCTTCACGCTCTTGTCGCGTTTGAGCAGATTCAGAGCGAGCCGGCGGAGGCGAGAATAGTTTTCTGCGCCATGATCCTTGCGGATACGGCATTGGTCTTCGTTGAAGCTCACGTCCAATTGCCAGTGAAGCTGATTCTCCACCGACCAGTGTCGTCGCACGGCCTGGGCCATCGCTTGGGCATCAACTGCTTGGAGGCTGGAGATGAAGTAGCGGCGTTCGGTGCTGATCTTGCCGCTGGCCAGGTCCTCACGCTCGGATTCAACTGCAGCGACGCTCGCCAAACCCGGCCACTGCGAAAGTAGCTCCTCCCCCAGCCAGCGCACTTCATTGGTGACCCACACCCGCCGCGTCTCGATACGGCCATGGTCGCTGCCATCGACCGATTCCAAGCGGTCGTGACTCATGCCCTCAAAGCCCTCGATGATCGATTGGTCCAGCAGCTTCTTAACCTTGCTGTGCAGCGTCGGCTGGTTGTCCTTCACCGCCAGCACATAATTGCCCTGGCCCTGGATGATCTGCTGGGCGATGTCTCTCTGGCAGCCGATAGCATCGATCGTCACCGTCGAGCCGGATAAATCCAGTAATGCCAGCAGGCGCGGGATGGTCTGGATCTCGTTGCTCTGATCGGCGACGGCCACTTGACCAAAGACGATTGAATTGGCTTGGACAAACGCACTGACCAACTGCGTCATGCCGCTTTTGTCCCACGCATGCTGGAAGCTGCGGCGAATGGCCTTGCCATCAATCGCAATCAACTTCATGCCGCCGGTGGCCCAGGGCAACGCGCCGGTCCAGGCAATAAAGCAGCGTTCGAAGGCATCGGGATCCAGCTTCGCAAACACCCGGCCGAAGGTGTCGTGGCTGGGAATGCCACCTGGCAGGTCCAGGAAGGTCTTGAACCATGTTTGTTTGCTGCGGCCAAACTCCTCGACCTCTGTCCATCCATCGGCGCCGCAGATGACGGCACAGATGGCGATGACCAGAATGTCGTGCAGCTTGTGAATCACGTTGTGCGCTCGCGGGTCCGGCAAGCCCGCAAAGAAGCGCAAAGTACCTCCGCTCGCCTGGCTGTCCATGCTCAAGCTCCCTCGCGTTATCATCCTTTGTTGTTCAAAACGCGAAGCTTCGCACCGACCGATGTGTCTTTACCTCATTGCTCGCAAGGGCGCAATCCGTACAAGCGCCGAACTTATCATCGCCTCGTTACATGCGATTGCCCTGGGTTCTTCTAGCCGTGCTCTGGCAGCGTGGCCATCAATGGAAAGACAAATGATAAAATGAAGCTCCGCAGGGTTTCTCAGGGGATTTCCGCAAAGGGAAGGAACTGGGGAACTAGGATTCGAACCTAGACAAAGTGATCCAGAGTCACTTGTGCTACCGTTACACCATTCCCCAAATTTGTTTTTTAGTTTATGGCTCAAGGCAGCGGAGTCAAGGCGGCAACGGCCGGCAACGGCGCGGTGAAAATCAATGGGCGAGTGCCGGACTGATGGTGCGCGAGGCTTTGTCGCGATCGGCGCGGAGCAATGGGGCGAGGACGAATTCGGCAAAATCTTTGCCCATGGCGCCGGAGTGGCCGCCGAGGTCGCCGTAGCGCAGCCATTTGCTGTCGTAGCGCATCTCGCGGATTTTGCGATATTGCTCGACGCTGGCTGAAGATGGTCGCGTGAATCCGACAAGGCCGGCGGCGAGGGTGCGGGTGCCATCGGAGGTGCCGAAGAGGCTGGTTCCCAGCCCCAGCACGAACCAGTCGCCGGGGCTGGTCAGCACATACATCTTATTATGCACGTGCGAGAGAGCGCGGGTCAGGTCATAAGTCGGCGTGATCGATGGCGCATCCAGCAGCAGCGATTCAATCTTCGCTTCGGGCGGCAAATCTTCCAGCGCCCAGATCGCCACCTGGCACCCACCGCTCCACGCGGTCAGGATGATATGAGCGTTCGGGTCGGCTTTGAGCTTGGCCGCAATGTGCGCAGCAATCACGCGCGATTCGGAACGATTGTGGGCATAGGCCAGCAGCGCCGGAATCCAAATATTGGGCTTCGTCCAGTCGTAGATCTCCAAGTGGTCGGCCACGCCCCCCGATCCCAGGCCCGTCACCCACATGTGATCGAACTGCGTTTCGCCCGCGATGCCCGGCAGGTGGACGATGTAAGTCTGGCTTGAAGTTTTGGAATGGATCGTCGCAATGGATGCGCCGGATAACTGACATCCACCACAGCAGAATATTGCTGCACCCATAAGCACGACTGCAACGGAAGAACCTGCGACACGCCGCATAACGCTCCAGGATTGTTCGGCAATTTCGTTGGTCCGGAGATTCTCGCGGCCAACGTGATCGATTCTATCCGCGAATTGGTCGCCGGTGCAGTGCGATTTGCACAGAATTGCACAATTACCGCAAATCTCGATCATCCAACGGAAGAGCGCAAAACGAAGTAACAGATGATGCAACGTGATCTCTGCGGAACTCCTTTTAGCCGCCCTGCCTGCGGGGCGCGACGAATGGCGCGAAAAGGGTTGCAATGAAAGAGTTCCGGGAAGCGCGACCCCGCGCTTGAGGAGTAGTCTTGCGCGGAAGAGCAATTGGCCGCACCCCGCAGGCGGGACGGCTAAAAGTTTCTGCTTCCGTCGCATTGTTTCGTGAACTTCGCCCCCGCGGCTATCATCGGCTCTCACATCATGGCATCAACCGACATCCTCCAATACGAGACTCTCCCTCCCCTGGGAAACGCGGACCTGGCCACGCGCGCCCATCGCTTCGCGCGGGTGCTGCCCCTGGCATTTGTCACCTATAGCCTCGCTTATCTCGACCGCATGAACATTCAGTTCGGCGCGGCGGCGGGCATGAAGGAATCGCTCGGCTTTTCCGACAACCAGTTCGCCCTCTTCAATGCATCCTTCTTCTGGGGCTACGTGCTGTTTCAGATTCCAGGGACGGCCTATGCCGCCCATCGAAGCTGCCGAAAGCTGATCTTCTGGATGCTGATGTGCTGGGGAGTGCTGGCGACAATGACCGGCGTGCTGCGCGATTTTCGCCTGCTGGTTGCAGACCGAATACTGTTGGGCGTCGTCGAAGGCGCGGTCTTCCCTTCGCTGCTGGTTTTTCTCACGCACTGGTTCACTCGGCGCGAGCGCTCGCGCGCGAATGTGCTTCTCATTCTCGGCAATCCGTTGACGCTGTTCTGGGCTTCGGGCGTTTCGGGATTGCTCCTGAGCTTCTTCAACACGCACCGACTGTTTGGACGTGAGGCCTGGCAGCTGATGTTTTTGGCCGAGGGAATTCCGACTTTGATCTGGGCGGTGCTCTGGTGGTTCATGGCAGCCGATTATCCATCCGATGTCGGCTGGATGGACTCTACGGATGCAGGCGGCCTCCAGCAGATCATTGATGACGAGCAGCGCCATGTCGTGCACGTTCACAATTACCGCGCAGCCTTTGCCGATTCGCGCGTCTGGATTTTCTGTTTCCAGTTCCTGGCCTGGAGTCTGGGGATTTACGGGCTCAATAGCTGGCTGGCTTTGGTGATCAAGAATGCATCCGGCCTTTCAATTCGCGCGACCGGATTCCTGAATATGGTCCCCTATCTGTTCGGCATGCTGCTGATGCTGGGGGTGTCGTTCTGGTCCGATCGCACGCTCGTTCGCAAAGCTTTCGTGTGGCCCTTCATGTTCCTCGGAGCCGCGGCATTTGGCGGGTCCTACCTGGCTGGGCACAATCATTTCTGGTGGGCCTTTGCCGGAATCGTCATCGCCTGCGCCTGCATGTATGCCCCCTACGGCCCCTTCTGGGCGATGGTGCCAGAGATGGTGTCGCGAAACGTGGCGGGCGAATCGATGGCGTTGATCAACACTGTGGGCGCGGTCGGTGGACTGGTTGGCACCTGGGGCATCGGCGAGCTCAATTACGCTACCAAAGGTCCGGGCGCCGGCTTCATGTGTATGGGAGGGTCGCTCGTGCTGGCTGGCATCCTGACACTGCTGCTCCATGCGCGCAAACCGACCATTGCGTCTTAACAGGCGATGGACGCGTCTGGTCGCCGCATTCGCGCCAGTCTGTCGCGCTGAAAATGTGTGGGTGTTCAAGTCGCAGGATATTGCTCAGCAAATCCGCAAGATTTTATTATCAGGCATGCCCTGCCGTCCGTTTGTGCGTGCGACGCTGAAGCAAGCCCTTCCAATCACATTCAGCGAAATCCATGGATCACACTTCATTTGTGTAATCGAACTGACTGTTCGTGCCGGCATCCAGTCGTCCGCGGCATGCTCTGACCCACGTACCCCGTGGTTACCATTTTAAGAATTCATGCTCCACTCTGCGGCCAGGCTGGCGCTCCCGGGCATGAGGGTTGCGACCGCCGCGGCCAAGACGAACGTTCGATGGAGCACGTTCGCGCAAATCGCAACCTCTCGAAGCAGCAAGGAGTCTCGCATGAGCCGCATATGTTCATTAGTCAGACGGTCGTGGCCGATCGTGATGGGCGTCGCCGCCTGTGTGATTGTCGGATGTTCCAGCGACGACAACAACTACACCGATCAGCCCCAGCCGCAGCAGCAGGAATCGAGAAACACCAGTAGCCGCGATGTGACGGCCTCGATGGCCTTCCCGACCGGCAACCGAAATTCCAGCCAGTTGCTGGTAGAGGAGATGGCCCCGCGCGAAGTGCGCGTGGGCAGGCCTTACACCTATCGCCTGCGCGTGACCAACCTGACGAACCAGCGCCTCAGTGATGTGGTCCTTCGACAGAAGATTCCAGCCGATCTCGCACTGGCCAATGAAGGACCCGGGGCTCAACAGGCATCCTACAACGCGAAGCGCGATCAAAATGGCCAGGCCCGGTTTGATGTGGGTGATCTCGGCCCCAACCAATCCAAAACCATTGAAGTGACCGGCACGCCGGGCCGCGAAGGGCAGATCGATACCTGCCTGTCGGCTCAGTTCAATCCGCCGACTCTTTGCGCGGTCGTGATGGCGGTCGCGCCGGCGCTGCGCATCCAAGCTTACGCGCAACCCGAGGCGGACATCTGCCAGGACATTACCGATCGCTACACAGTCACCAATACCGGCACCGGCACGGCTCACAATGTCGTGCTTCGCGCCGATTTACCCAACGGCTTGGAAACCACCGATGGCCAGCGGAAGCTGGAATCGCGCGTGGGTGACCTCGGGCAGGGACAGAGCAAGGAAGTGATGGTGCGGCTGCGGGCGCGCCAGGCCGGCCGGTTCACGGCACGAGTCGTTGCGGACAGCGATATCGGCCAAGTCCAGGCCGAAGAGGTCAACACTGTAGTTCGCGCCCCGCGTCTGGCCGTGACGATCGTCGCGCCGAAAGAACAATATTCAGGCGATGAAATCAGCTATCGCGTGACGGTGAAGAATAACGGCGATGCCGCTGCCCGCGACACGCGCCTTCGGTTCGGCGCAACGCCCGGCATGGTCGAGTTCGTGAGTGCTGAAGGAGCCGAAGGACGGCAGCTTTCGTCCGAGCACCAAAATGGCGGCCAGAATCTGGGAACGATTGCTCCGGGCGAAACGCGCAACGTCATGGTTTATTTCCGCACGCTTCGTGGCGGGCAGGTGACGGTGGACGCAACGGCCGAAGCGCAATGTGCCGCGCCGGTCACTACGCCGATCGAAAGCGAAATCCATCAGGTTTCCGCGTCGGCTCTGATCGTGACACACGATCATGACCCGGTCCGCGTGGGCGATGACGTGACTTATCACATCGTCGTGCAGAATAAGGGACATGCAGCCGATCATGATGTGGTGATCGTTGCCACGCTGCCCGACGGCGAGCAGTTCGTGGGCGTCGAAGGCGCCGGTGGCCGTCGTGAAGCGAAGGTCGAAGGCCAGACCATCAGCCTCGGCGCGATCCCGACGCTTGAGCCGAAGCAGACCATCTCGTGGGACATCAAGGCCAAAGCCCTTCGGCCCGGTGAAGTGCAGCTGCGCGTCACGATGACCAGTGAGACGACCACGAAGCCAGCCGTCAAGATTGAGCCGACCAAGTTGATCGGTGCCGAAAACAACCTGCACGAGCGCACGAACGAAGCGCCGCCAGTGCCGCAGAATCAGTAAGTCAAGTGCTACGCATAGTGATTCCTCACGCACACCCCCGGGTAAGTTCATCCCGGGGGTTTTTCGTGCGCGGGTGAAACGATCGATGAGGGCATGCACCAATTCGCCGCGCCGGCCGCCCGCGTCGCTTGCGCTTTCGCGGACGGGTTTCGCGCTTCCGTCCGCGAATGCGCAAGCGACGAGGCGGCGGCTTTCGGCGGAGGGCGACTCTGTCTCCATCCACGAGCAGCTTGGTGCCTGTTGGACTGCCCCTTGCCCATCCCACTATGATGCGTGCGCTTCTTATATGTCATCATTGGTTGGATTGCGATTTGGAGGAGAGGCTCATGCGCACTTGCCGCTTGATCGGAGCGTTGGCTCTTGTCGGAATCTTCACTTGCACCGCGATGGCGCAATCCCGCCAGCGGCCTGCGACGCAGCCGACGACTAATGAGCATGAAAGCGCGCCCAGCACGCGCGACGAGAATCCGGAAAATCATTTTTCCATCACGCAAGGCTCGATCGATATTCATGGCCAGACGCTTAAATACGAAGCGACCGCCGGTCAGATGGCGCTGAACGACGACTCGGGAAAGCGCAAAGCCAATGTTTTCATCGTCGCTTACGTGAAGCAGCCGACCGACGGTATCGATACGCGGCCAATCACTTTCGTCTTCAATGGCGGCCCCGGGGCGGCTGCGGTCTGGCTTCACATGGGAACTGCCGGACCGCGACACATTGAAATGAACGACCACGGCGATCCGCCGACGCCGCCCTACCACATCGTGGATAATCCCGATACCTGGCTGGCCAGCACCGATCTGGTTTTCATCGATCCGGTCGGCACCGGCTTCAGTCGCGCCGCCAACGGCGAAAAGCCGGAGCAGTTTTATGGCGTGCAGGAAGACATCCGCTCCGTCGCCGAAGTCATTCGCCTTTACATCACGCAGCACAATCGCTGGATCTCCCCAAAGTTCCTGGCCGGCGAAAGCTACGGCACGACGCGCGCTGCCGGGCTGTCGAGCTATCTGCTGGAGCAGGATGGCATCGCGCTCAACGGCATCGTGTTGATCTCGTCGGTGCTGGATTTCCAGACGCTCGATTTCTCGCGCGGAAACGATTTGCCTTACGCCCTCTATCTGCCCAGCTACACGGCCATCGCGCATTATTACAAGAAGCTGGTGCCCGACCTTCAGAATGCGGACCTGAGTCAGACGCTCAAGGAAGTGCAGCAATGGGCGACGCACGATTATCTCGATGCGCTGGCTGCCGGGCGCTCATTGACTCCCGATCAGCGCAATGCGGTTGCAAAGAAGCTTTCGCGCTATACCGGACTCTCGCTGGATGTGGTGCTCAAGGCAAATCTTCGCATCAATGCCGGGGCGTTCCGCGCTGAGTTGCTGGCCGACAAGCAGGAAATCATCGGCCGATTTGATGCGCGCATCGCCGGCTACAACCCCGATCCGCTGACGATGTCCGATGAATATGATCCGAGCCTCGCCCCCTACCTGGCGGCCTACACCGGCGCCTTTGAGTGGTATTCCCGCACCGTCCTGAAATATAAGGATGACCATGAATTCGACGCGCTGTCCAGCAAAGTTGGCCCGTGGAACTTCGGTCGCGGCTCCGGCTACCTCGACGTCGCCACGAGTCTGCAGGATGCCATGATGAAAAGCCCGCACATGAAGGTGATGTTCTGCAATGGACTGTCCGACCTGGCTACGCCCTACCTAACTGCCGACTACACCATCTGGCACATGAACCTCAGCCCCGACCTGCGCGCCAACATCTCGCACAACTACTACGAAGGCGGCCACATGCTCTATCACTACCAACCCTCCCGCCAAAAGCTCGGCCAGGACATCGCCGCCTTTATCCGCTCCGCCATGCCAAAGGCGACGGGGTCGGATACATCTAAGTAAGTAAGGGCGCCAGGGCGCACGTTACACAATGTTACCTCGACTTTTGCACTTTTTAGCCGACTGAGCCGGTGGATTTGTGGTTGGCGCGTGGCTGGACTCTTTGTCATTTTGAATGACAAGCCAATAAAAAGGAGTCCGGCCTATGTTTCGGCTGCCCCAGGAGGCGGGCATTCTCAACCAGTTTTCCCCCGCATTTACCCAACCCACTTTTGAACGATTC
>Ga0207695_10000536_pt1 | contig 79171 bp, 70 predicted proteins | sample KBSC54metaG_FD_184354 | JGI IMG/M metagenome (GOLD analysis project Ga0207695, IMG submission 184354) | Corn rhizosphere microbial communities from Kellogg Biological Station, Michigan, USA - KBS C5-4 metaG (SPAdes) (version 2) | ecosystem: Host-associated > Plants > Roots > Rhizosphere > Soil...
CTGGTCAAGGAGGGCGACAAGGTCAAGGCGGGGCAGGCGATCGCCGAAATGGGATCGAGCGCGAGTTCGCGCGACGAATTGCATTTCGAAATCCGCAAGAACGGCAAACCGGTCAATCCTCTGGAGTTCCTCCCGGCCCGATGAATTGCCGCGGGTGTATGCTCAGCTCATGAACGCGCGCATGCCCGACGACGATCTGGATGCCGAGGAGCTGCTCGAATTCGTCGATGCCGTCGAGCCGCACGACGACGAACAGCGCGATTCGACCAGCGCGTATCTGAACGAAATCGGCCTGACGCCGCTGTTGTCCGCGGACGCCGAACAGGCGCTTGCGCAACGTGTGTGCGCCGGCGACGGCGAGGCACGGCGACAAATGATCGAGGCGAATCTGCGCCTCGTCGTCACCGTCGCGCGCGGCTATGTCGGCCGCGGCGTGCCGCTGCTGGATCTGATTGCGGAGGGCAATCTCGGCTTGATTCGCGCCGTTGAGAAATTCGAGCCGGAGCGGCGACTGCGTTTTTCCACGTACGCCGTCTGGTGGATCCGTGAAGCCGTGCAGCACGCGCTGATGCACCAGGGCCGCACGGTGCGCGTGCCCGTCCATGTATTGCGCGAGTTCGCGCAGGTGTTGCGTGCACGACGCCAGTTCGTCGCCACGCACGCGCGCATGCCGAGCATCGAGGAGCTCGGGGCAGCGGCCGGAAAATCCACGGCCGCGGTGGCCGAGTTGTTCTCGGTGACCGAACGCATCAGCTCGCTCGATGCGCCCCTGTCGGAGAACGACGATCGGGCGTTGATCGAGCAGCTCGTGTTCGACGGCGAGAGCACGACCTCGAAAACCGAAGAGGTGTCCGGCGGTCGCGTCGTCAGCTGGATCGGGCAGCTGCCGGAACGTCAGCGCATGGTGCTGGAACGCCGTTTCGGTCTCAATGATCAAGGCGCGCAGACGTTGGCTGAGATCGCCGGGCAGCTCGGACTCACGCGCGAGCGCGTGCGGCAAATCCAGACCGAGGCATTAAAGCGACTGCGCAACCTCGTCGAGCAGGAACAGCGAGGCGCTCGCTAAGAGGGCAGCAAAAAAACTCCGACAGCTTGTCGTCCTTCGCCGACGAGCACGTTGAACGTGCGCGCCGCGGCGGCGTTGTCCATGGTTTCCAGGCCAATGCCGCGCTTGAGGAATTCCGCGAGCACGGATTGCGGCGGAAAAATTGCGCGCGCGCCGGTGCCGAGCAGTACCACCTGCGGATTCAGCGCGAGAATTTTTTCGATCGCGGCTCGATCGAGGGCGGCGGGCTCGTGCACGGGCAGGTCCTCGATGACTTGCGTCGCGCTCACCGCAAAGCTGCGTTGCAGCCGCCGATCGACGACGATGACCGACGTCGCGTCGGCCTGGCGCAGAAAAAACTGATGTTCGTTGGGGTGCTCGGTTAATTGCATCTATTTGGGCAGGGCGAGCTTCGGCTCGTCGTCATTGCGTCGATAAAAACACGCTACACGCCCGATGCTCTGCACGAGTTCGGCATTGGTGGCAACGGCCAGTTCAGCGATCTGCGCTTTGCGTTCATCGCGATCCTCGCTGCCGAGTTTGACCTTGATCAGCTCGTGGTGCTGGAGCGCGCCGGACAATTCCTTGATCAACGCCGGCGTCAGGCCCTTGTTACCGGTCTGGATCACGGGTTTCAAGCCGTGCGCGAGGCCGCGCAGATAGCACTTCTGGGTGTTGGTAAGGCTCATCGGAATCATGCGGGGCGAGGGCCGACAGGATATCATGCGGCCATGCAGCATTCAGGCAAACGGCGTGGCTCGTAGCAAATCCAGTGCACGCTGGCTCAAGGAGCACTTCAACGATCCGTATGTGAAACGGGCGCAGGCCGAAGGCTGGCGATCGCGCGCGGTGTTCAAGCTTGAGGAACTCATCGATCGCGACCGCTTGCTCAAACCGGGCATGGTCATCGTTGATCTGGGCGCGGCGCCCGGCGGCTGGTCGCAGATGATCCGCGAGCGCGTGGGTGATGCTGGACGCATTGTCGCGCTCGATATCCTGCCGATGCAGGGCATCTCCGGCGTGGAGTTCATCGAAGGCGATTTCCGCGAGGAGGCGGTCGTTCAGGCGCTCGAGACCAGACTTGGCGGCGTGAAGGCTGATCTTGTGCTGTCGGACATGGCCCCCAATATGACTGGAGTGGACGAAGTGGATCAGGCGCGAGCGATGGATCTGGCGGAACTGGCGCAGGAATTCGCCCGTGTGCACCTGAAGACCGGTGGCGCGTTCCTGACCAAGTTGTTCCAGGGCCGGGGATTCGATCAATACCTGAAGAACTTGCGCAAGGCTTACGAGCGCGTCAGCATGCGCAAACCGAAGGCCTCGCGGGCACGCAGTCCGGAAGTCTATGCGTTGGCGTTAGGCAAGAAGTGAGATTCTCAATGAACGATATGGCCAAGAACCTGCTGCTCTGGATTGTGATCGCGGTCGTGCTGATCGCCGTGTTCCAGAGCTTCAATCCGCGCGGGACCGATCCGCAGAACATTTCGTACTCGGATTTCATGCAGCAGGCTGAGCAGAACAACGTCTCGCAGGTGACGATCAGCGCGACGATGCCGGCGACGATTACCGGTAAACGCAAGGACGGAACGGCGCTGACGACCGTGGCACCCATCGAAGACAGCCAGATGGTCCCGACGCTGCGCAGCCACGGCGTCGATGTGCGTCAGGAAGCGCCCGACAATAGCGGCGCGCTGTGGCGCATCCTGCTCGACTGGGTGCCGTTCCTGATTTTCATCGGCCTGCTGATCTACTTCATGCGCCAGATGCAAGCCGGCGCCGGCGGCCGCGGCGCGATGAGTTTCGGCCGTTCGCGCGCGCGTCTGCAGGGCGAGGATCAGGTCAAGATCACGTTCGCCGATGTCGCGGGCGTGGATGAAGCCAAGGACGAAGTGCAGGAGCTCGTTGAATTCCTGCGTGATCCATCCAAGTTCCAGAAGCTCGGTGGGCGCATTCCGCGCGGCGTGCTGATGGTCGGCTCGCCCGGCACCGGCAAGACCTTGCTCGCCAAGGCGATCGCCGGCGAGGCGAAGGTGCCGTTCTTCACGATATCCGGATCGGACTTCGTCGAGATGTTCGTCGGCGTCGGCGCGTCGCGCGTACGCGACATGTTCGAGCAGGCGAAGAAACACGCACCGTGCATCATCTTCATCGACGAAATCGATGCGGTCGGGCGCCATCGCGGCGCCGGCCTTGGTGGCGGTCACGATGAGCGCGAACAGACGTTGAACCAGCTGCTCGTCGAAATGGACGGATTCGAAGGCAATGAAGGCATCATCGTCATCGCCGCGACGAATCGTCCCGACGTGCTCGATCCGGCGCTGCTGCGTCCGGGCCGTTTCGATCGTCAGGTCGTCGTTCCGCTGCCCGACCTTCGCGGCCGCGAACAGATCCTCAAAGTGCACATGCGCAAGGTACCGCTGGCCGACGACGTCAATCCGACCGTGATCGCGCGCGGCACGCCTGGGTTCTCGGGCGCGGACCTCGCCAATCTCGTCAACGAAGCGGCGCTGTTCGCCGCGCGCAGCAATTCGCGCGCCGTGACGATGGATCACTTCGAGCGCGCCAAGGACAAGATCATGATGGGCAGCGAGCGCAAGTCGATGCTCATGAGCGAGGACGAGAAGAAGCTGACTGCGTATCACGAAGCCGGTCATGCCATCGTCGGCCGCCTCGTGCCGGACCACGATCCGGTGCACAAGGTCACGATCATTCCGCGCGGCCGTGCGCTCGGCGTGACATTGTTCCTGCCCGAAGCCGATCGCTACAGCCACAGCAAGACGTTTCTCGAGAGTCGCTTGGCCAGCCTGTACGGTGGACGTGTTGCCGAAGAGATCATCTTCGGCGACGACAAGGTGACAACGGGTGCGTCGAACGACATCCAGCGCGCGACCGCGCTCGCGCGCGACATGGCGACGAAATACGGGTTGTCGCCGGAACTCGGACCGATGACCTACGCTGAAGAAGACGACGAGGTCTTCCTCGGACGCTCGGTCACCCAGCACAAACACGTGTCGGAGGAGACCGCACGCAAGATCGACGAGGTCGTGCGCAGCGTGATCGACCACGCGTACCACCGTGCCCGCGATCTGCTCACGGCCAATCTGGAGAAGTTGCACACGATGGCCGGCGCGCTGCTGCAATACGAGACGATCGACGGTGACCAGATCACCGCGATCATGGAAGGGCGTCAGCCCGGTCCGCCGAAGGATTGGCAAAAATCGGACAGCAGCGAAGGTGGCAAGCCCGGCGTCGGCAAGCCCGCGCCGCCCATCGGTGGAACGGCAACCCAGCACTGAGTGATGCTGCTCTTCGCGCCTTGCGAGGCCGCCTGCGGGCGGCCTTCGTTTTGATAGAGTACGGCGATGTTTGATCTGGTTCGTAGTCTTGATTGCAATGGCCGCGAGCTGCGCCTGGATCGAGCGCGCATCGCCGGCATCATCAACGTTACGCCCGATTCGTTCTCCGGGGACGGCCTCGCCTCGACCGAGGCGGCGATTGCGCATGGTTTGAAACTGGCCGATGACGGTGCCGACCTGCTCGACGTCGGTGGCGAGTCGACTCGTCCGGGCGCCCAGCCGGTATCGGCAGATGAGGAGATCGCGCGTATCGTGCCGGTGATCGAAGCGTTGGCGAAGCGTACGACGTTGCCGATTTCCATCGACACATCGAAGCCGCAAGTCATGCGTGCCGCGGTCGCCGCCGGCGCCGGACTGATCAATGACGTGTACGCGTTACGCCTGGACGGTGCGCTCGATGCCGCTGCTGCATTGAGGGTGCCGGTGTGCCTGATGCACATGCAAGGCGAGCCGCGCACGATGCAGGACGATCCGCACTACGACGACGTCGTGTCCGAAGTGCGCCGCTTTCTTGCCGAGCGCATCTTCGCCTGCGAAATGTCCGGGATCGACAAGAAACGAATCATCGCCGATCCGGGGTTCGGCTTCGGCAAGACGCTGGAGCACAATCTCGCGCTGTTGCGCGCGCTCGATGAATTTTCCGCACTCGGGGTGCCGCTGCTGGCTGGGCTTTCGCGCAAAGCGATGATCGGCGCGTTGACCGGCCGCGACAAACATGCCGAACGCGCCGCCGGTTCCGCGGCCGCGGCGCTGATTGCCGTGCAGAAAGGCGCGGCGATCGTGCGCGTGCACGATGTGGCGGCGACGCGTGATGCGCTCGCGGTGTGGGAAGCCGTTGCGAGAGGAATCGCGCCGGCGCGGAAAGCGCAGAAGCCGTTTGGGTCGCAGCGATTCGAGGACGATTAGCGATGTCGGGATTCCGTTTGACGAAGCACGCCAAATGGACAGGGTTGCTGCTGGCATCGGGAGTCGTCGCTGTGAGCGCTCCGGGTGCGGCGGCGGAGCGCTATTTGGCTGTGTCGACCCGCGATGAATCAAAGGTGCTGACGATAACGAGCGCGCACGGCACGATTTCGGCGCCGCGCACCGAGCAAGATCAGGCATCTTTCAGTCAGGCGCAAATCTCCCCGAACGCGGATACCGTGGGTTGGCTCGCCGAGGTTTCGGGATGCTGCCAGTCCTACCCGCTGCCGCTCGCCCTGGTGCTGTTTCGCGACGGCAAAGTCGTGTTCCGATTCCACGAAGAAACGGCGATCTGGCATTGGGCCTTTCTGGCCGGCGGCAAAGAAGTCGCCTATCAATGGACTTTCCCGCACGGCTTCGTGCCGACGTACTACGTCCGCCGTAGCGCGGAAACCGGTGCCGTGCTCGACAGATTCACCTGCGACATCGACGAAAACAGCGGGAAATACCTCGTGCCGGCGCGGATCCCGGAATGGGTTCGCAAGGTAGTCGACTCCGAACCGTGTCCGGAAAACCACGACTAGGCACAATTCAGGATTTAAGCGCTGCGCTGTCCCAGCCCGCTTTGGGCTCGAATCGTTTCCCGTACTTGCCGGCGAGTTCCGCCAGCTGCGCCTTGACCTTGTCGGCGCCTTCACTGCGAATGTGCTGGATCGGGCCGCCGCGGAATGGCGCAAACCCGGTGCCGAAGATCACGCCGGCGTCGAGCAGGTCGGCGTCATCGACGACGCCATCGTGCAGACAGGCGACGGCTTCGTTGAGCATCGGCAGGATCATGCGTTCGGTGATGTCCGGCGGTGCCTGGTAATTCGGGTCGACCTCGGGTTTCACCGGCTTGCCGTTCTCCCACTTGTACAAACCTTCGCCGGTTTTCTTGCCTTTTTTGCCGGCGGCGAGGTAGTCGTCGAGGCCGCCGGGGATGTCGAGTCCGAGATATTCGCCGACTTCCTTGCCGACCGAAGCGGCGACATCCAGCCCGACGGTGTCGGCCAGTTCGATCGGGCCCATCGGCATGCCGAATTTTTTCGCGGCCTTGTCGAGCACCGGCCCCGGTATGCCTTCCTTGAACATGCGCAGCGCTTCGAGCAGATACGGCATCAGAATCCGGTTGACGAGAAAACCGGGCGTGCCTTTGACCGGCACGGGCAGCTTGTCGATCGCTTTGCAGAACGCGAACGCATGCTTCTCGTTCGCAGAGTCCAGATGATCCTGGCGCACGATTTCCACGAGCGGCATCTGCGCTACCGGATTGAAGTAGTGCAGGCCGAGGAAGCGACTGTCCCTGGTTACCGCGGTGCGCAATTCATCCAGCGGAATGCTCGATGTGTTGGTCGCCAGCAGTGCCGCGGGTTTCATCGCCGGTTCGGTCTTGCGGTACAGATCCTGCTTGGCTTGCAGGTTTTCGAAGATCGCCTCGATGACAAGGTCCGCCTCCGCGATGCCTTTGCCGTCGACGTCGGCCTTGAGGCGCTCGGATGCCGGCTTGATGCGCTCGGGGGTTTTCAGGCGTTTGGCGAACAGGTCCTGCGCGCGATCCAGGGCCGGCTGGATGAATTTCATTTCGCGATCCTGCAGCGTCACATCGAAACCGCGCAGTGCGCACCAGGCCGCGATGTCGCCGCCCATCACGCCGGCGCCGACGACGTGCACGCGCTGGATGTTGGCGTCGCTGCCGCTACCGAGGGCCTTCAGGCGTTCCTGCAGGAAGTAGACGCGGATCAGGTTATGGCAAGTGGGCGTTGTCGATAGCTTCGTCACCGCGCGCGCTTCGATTTTCAGTCGCTGGGTGATGCTCGAGCCGCCACGGCGCCATACGTCGATGATCGCAAACGGAGCCGGGTATTGATCCGGCCGCGCCTTGGCCGCGGTCTGCTTGCGCACGATCGGAGCGAGAATCTGCCGCGCCAGCCACGTATTGGTCGCCCACGCGCGCGCACGTTGGGCGAACGCGCGCGGCTGCGGATGGCGGATCAGTTCCTTCGCCCGTTCGAGCAGCAATTCCGGCGTGGTCAGCGCATCGACGAGCCCGAGCGATTTGGCTTCTTCAGCGCCGACGGCGCGGCCGGTCAGCATCAGCGGCAGCGCCTGCGGCGCACCGATCAGACGCGGCAAGCGCGCGGTTCCGCCCCAGCCGGGCAGGATGCCGAGCATGACTTCAGGCAGGCCGATTTTCGTCTTCGGATCGCGCGTGGCGACGCGATAGCGGCAGGCGAGCGCGAGTTCGGTGCCGCCACCCATGCAGAAGCCGTGGATCGCGGCGACCGTCGGGCAGCGCAGTTTCGCGAGGTTTTGGTACACGCGCTGGCCGTTCTCGATCATGCCGAGCACGCCCCCCGGTTGCTGGTCGAACGACTCGAACTCGTGGATGTCCGCGCCGGCGATAAAACCGCTGCTCTTGCCGGAACGGATCACCACGCCTTTAGGAGTTTCGAACGACAGACGCTCGATGATTCGCGCCAGTTCGTCCATGACCTCGCGCGCCAGGGTATTGACCGAAGCCCCGGCACGGTCGAAAGTCAGCACGACGATGCCTTCCGCATCGGCTTCGGTCTTCCAATGATTGAATCGCAGTCCTTCGAACATGAGAAATTCCAGCGAGCCCGTGATGGGAATGGCTATAATCCCGGTAAGCCGGTTCCGCGGTCAATCGCCCGGACGGCATGATGCGTGCAGGAACCCGAAGGCGTGAACAGCAGCGTTGCCGATGTATTCGTCACCCCCAAGCTGTTCGACCGGATCGTGGCGTCGCAGCAGAACCTGATTGCGATCGAAACGGCGAATCCGGCGGAGGTGCTTGCGCAGTTCCGCATGCTCGCGCTGCGCACCGGCCAGTCGGTGTATTACTGGCAGGATGAAACCGGCATCTCGAGCCTTCGCGACCGTGAAGCGCGCGTACCGGGATCGAAGCGTTCCGGCGATGCGTTGCGCTACATCCTGCAGAGTCCGCAGTTCGGCGTATATCTGTTCACCGAATACGCGGAAAACCTGCGTCCGCCCAATGTCCACGTGCTGCGTCAGCTCGCGCGCACGCGCGCCACGAACAGCCGCAAGGTCGTGTTCGTCGGCGCAAAGTTCCGCATGCCCGAAGGCATGGATTCGATGTTCGAGCACATCGCGCACGAACAGGTGACGCGCGTGCGTCCGCGCCTGCGCGATGGGCGTTGGGTAGCCTGATTCGCATGGCCGCCGAAGTGCACAGCTCGATCCTGATCGTCACCACCCAGCGTGAGGATCGGCGCGTCTTGTTCGAGACGCTCGACGCACAGGATTTCGATGCGGTGTACACCGCCAAAGACCTGGCGCAGGCGCTCGCGTTCCTGCAGCAAGACCCGAAAATCGATGTGGTCGTGCTCGAATTCCTCGGCGAGGCGAACGAAGCCGTTGCGTTCTGTGCGCACCTGAAGAAGGACGCCAAGCTCGCGAAAGTGCCGGTGATCGGCATTTCCGCGGCGGATCCGACGCAACGTGTATGGGGTTGGCACAAGACACCGGCGGGCGTCATCGACTGGATGCATAGTCCGGTCGATGCTGGCGAAGTGCTCGCGCGTGTGCGTGGCGCGCTGGTGCGCAAGGCTCCGGCCGCTCCGGCTGCACCCGCGCCGGTGGCGACGCCCGCCACGCCCGCGACGAACGATCGCTATCAATTCGCCTTCGAGGGCAGCGTCGACGAGATCGTCGTTTCCGATCCGGCCAGCGGGCGCATTCTCGAAGTCAACGCGGCGTTCGAACAGCGCTCGGGAATGCGCCGGACACAGGTCATCGGACAACCGCTCGATGCGCTCGATCCCGGGCACACGCCGCAGCAGCGCGCAGCGCTGCTTGCAGCCGTCGCGCGCGACGGTCAGGTGCGCTACCGGGCGCGCAAGCCGCGTGCGGGCGGCGCCGATTACGCGGTCGAGGCGCACATGCGTGCGGCTGTGCAGCACGGCAACCGCGTGCTGGTGACGACTTTCCGGGAAGTCAGCGACACGGCACGTTATCAGGCCGCACTCGGCCTCATCGCCGCCGCGGCCGAGTGCGGTGGTGATGAAGGCCCGCAGCAAATCATCAAGCTCGTGCGCGATTGGCTGCATCCGGATTTCATCATGCTCGTCGCCTCGTTGCCCGAAGAAGCCGACGGTGCGCAGGCCTTGGTGACATATCAGAACCCCGACCTGCCGGCCGACGCTCCGGATCCACTCAAGCAGCCTACGCTCAAGCGCGTGCTCGATGGTGGCGCGATCATCCAGGGCGAGAAGGCATGGAGCACCGTCGAGCAGGACCAGTTCCTCACGTTTTTCCGTTTCGAAACCTTCATCGGACTGCCGCTGCGCGATGAACGCCGCAGCACGCTCGGCGCGATGCTGATCGGCCGCCGCAATGCGTTGTTCACCGATGAACTGGTCGTCGACACATTGCGCGCGATGGCCGGCCGGCTGGCGGTCGATCTGGAACTGCGCCGCGCGCGCGAGCAGGGCCGCGCCAAGGGCTTGCAGGACACGCTGACCAACATGCCGAACCGGCTGCTGTTCAATGATCGTCTCGAAACGACGCTGAAAGAGGCGCATCGCACCGGCGAGATGTTCGCGGTGCTGTTCATCGACCTGGACCGGTTCAAGAGCATCAACGATTCGCTCGGCCACGGCATCGGCGACGAGGTGCTGATCGCGGTGTCCAAACGCCTGCGCGGCGCGGTGCGCGCGTCCGATACGGTGGCGCGTTACGCCGGCGACGAATTCACGATCATCCTGCGCCATATCATCCAGCGCGAAGACGTGCTGCGCATCGCCGAGAAAATCGTGCGCGTCATGGAGGTGCCGTTGACGCTCGCGGACGGCTCGGAACTGCACATCACGGCGAGCATCGGCGTGAGTTTTTATCCGGACGACGCCGCCAGCGCCGAACGCCTGCTCAAGCATGCCGACGTCGCGATGTACAGCGCCAAGGGCATGGGCCGCAACAATTTCCAGACTTACGTTGCCGTGCCGGAAGAATCGCACCAGCAGCGCCTGGCGTTGGAATCCAAACTGCGCAATGCGGAAAAGAACGGCGAGTTGCGCGTGTTCTACCAGCCGCAGGTGGAGACGCAGAACGAAGACATCGCCGGCATGGAGGCGCTGATCCGTTGGGAACATCCCGAACTGGGCATGATCAGTCCGGGCTTCTTCATCCCGCTGGCCGAAGAAAACGGCCTGATCGTGCCGATTGGCGAGTGGGTCATGCGCACGGCCTGCGCGGACGCGCGACGCTGGCAGACGCGCTTTGGGTTGAATCTGCGCGTTGGCGTTAACCTTTCGGCGATGCAGCTGCGCCAGCCAAACCTCGTGGAGGTGGTCAAGAGCGTGGTGCGCGACACCGGCATCGAGCCCGATCTGCTCGATCTGGAAGTCACCGAGAGCATCAGCGTGAAGTCGATTCCGAATCTGCTGGAAACCCTGCAGGGCCTGCGCGACATGGGCTGCCACATCTCGATCGACGATTTCGGCACCGGTCAGTCCTCGCTCGACTACATCAAGCGTTTTCCCGCCGATCGCATCAAGATCGACCAGACCTTCGTGCGCAATATCGGCGTGGATCCGGACGACGAGGCGATCGTGCGCGCCACGATCGGGATGGCGCATAACCTCAACCGCGCCGTCGTCGCCGAAGGCGTGGAAATAGAGGAGCACCTGGAATTCCTGCGCAACGAGGGCTGCGAGGAATTGCAAGGGTATCTGTTCTCGCGGCCGCTGCCGGCGGCGAGTTTCGAGAATCTGCTGGTTGAACGCGAGCGCCTGCTGCTGGGCACGCCGGTCGAAGCGGCCTTGTGACCGCGTGCACCCGGCAAGTGAACTAATTCATGCGCCATCGGTCTTAAGCCCGAGCTTGACCGGGGCGCCGGCAAAGGGAGTGCGGCCCGGATGACGGGTGAACAAGATACGGACTTGGCGCTCGTCGAGCGGGTGCAGAAAGGCGACAAGCGTGCTTTTGACCTGTTGGTGCGCAAGTATCAGCACAAGGTAGTTGGCGTGATTTCGCGATACATCAACGATTGGAGCGAATGCCAGGACGTCGCGCAGGACGCCTTCATTCGCGCCTTCCGCGCGATCGGCTCATTCCGCGGCGAGAGCCAGTTCTATACCTGGATGTACAAAATCGCCACGAATACGGCGAAAAACCACCTCGTCTCGCAGGGCCGGCGCCCGCCGACCGACGACATCGGCATCGACGATGCCATGCAGATCGATGGCGGCATGCGCCTGAAAGACAAGGCCACGCCCGAGCATGAACTGCTGCGCCAGGAAATTGAACAAACTGTATTCGACACGGTCGAACAATTGCCCGAAGACCTGAAGACCGCAATCACCTTGCGCGAGGTCGAAGGGCTGAGCTACGAAGAGATTGCCGAAAAGATGGATTGTCCGATCGGCACCGTGCGTTCCCGCATCTTCCGGGCCCGCGATGCCATCGATCAGAAATTGCGTCCACTGTTGTCGGACGCGAAGGCGAGCGATACATGAGCAACGAGATTCGCGAACAATTATCCGCACTGATGGACGGCGAACTGCCGCGCGACGAGGTTCGTTTTCTGTTGCGCCGCGTCGAGGCCGACGAGCAGCTCGCGCAGACGTGGACGCGTTATCAGTTGGCCAGCGGCGTGCTGCGCCGAAACGCGGTGTTGCCGCTGCGCGACGATTTCGCCGACGCGCTGATGCAGCGCCTGGCACAAGGGCACGCCAGCGTCGGCAATCGTCTGTTGCGCTGGGCCGGCGGCGGTGCGATCGCCGCGGCCGTCGCCGTGTTTGCGTTGGTGTCCACACGGCCCGGCGTGAATGCGCCGCAGCCTGCAGCGACGCTGGCCGCGGCGCCGCCAGTAGCGAGCGCTCCGGCCGAAACAGCCAATCGGAACCTCGCTTTGCCGCAGACGCCGGCATTCGATTTCGCCCAACCGGCTGCGGCGGTGATTACGCTGCCGAGCTATCGCCGCGACGGCAACGAGCAGCCGATGACGCTTGGGCCATATGTATTGCTGACGGCTCCGCCGTCCACGCCGCAGGCCGAGCCGCCGCTGGCATTGCAGCAGCGTTGATTCGCTCCGGCCAAGCCCCTACATCCTAATCAATCCCACGGAAATTCAACTCCAGGACACCCATGCAATTGTATACTTTGCGTAAAATACTGATTTGTGTAACTTTGCTCTTTGCCGGCAGCGTCTACGCCGATCTGCCGGATTTCGCCACGCTGGTCGAAAAGAACGCCCCGGCCGTCGTCAACGTGCAGGCAACGCGTACCGGCGACTCGCCGAACAACGACAGCGGCGACGACATCGACACGCAGGACGTTCCCGAAATCTTCCGCAAGTTTTTCGGTCCACAAGGTCCCGGCGGCCGCCGCGGCCCGCAGATCGAAGGCACGCGCGTATCGCTCGGTTCGGGGTTCATCATCTCCGCCGACGGCTACGTGTTGACCAACAACCATGTTGTTGAAGGCGCCGACCAGGTCGTCGTACGGCTTTCCGATCGCCGCGAGCTCGACGCGAAAGTGATCGGCACCGACGCCGAATACGATATCGCGCTGCTCAAGATCAATGCAGCAAACCTGCCGACGGTCGCGATCGGCGATTCCAGCCGCTTGAAACCTGGCCAGTGGGTAGTCGCGATCGGCTCACCTTTCAATTTCGATCACTCGGTCACGCATGGCGTGGTCAGCTACGTCGGCCGCGGCTTCGGCGGCGCCGATCAGCAGTACGTGCCGTTCATCCAGACCGATGTGCCGATCAACCGCGGCAATTCCGGTGGACCGCTGTTCAATCTGGAAGGCCAAGTCGTCGGCATCAACTCGCAGATCTTCAGCAACACCGGCAGCTCGGTCGGCATCTCGTTCGCGATTCCGATCAACATGGCGATGAGCGCGGTGGACCAGATCAAGACGACCGGCCACGTTGCGCGCGGCATGATCGGCGTGCAGATCCAGAACATCGATCGGGCGATGGCGCAGAGCCTCGGCCTGCCGCGTTCCGGCGGCGCCCTCGTCAACAAGATTACTCCGGGCAGCGGCGCCGAAAAGGCCGATGTGCACGTCGGCGACGTGATTCTCGCCTACGACGGCCACGATATCGAACTGTCGTCGGACCTGCCGCCGCTGGTTGGCAGCACCAAGCCCGGCAACAAGGCCGAGCTGAAGCTCTACCGTGACGGCAAGACCATGACGGTCCCGGTCATCGTCGGTTCGGTGCCGGAAAACGGCAAGCAGCTGGCCAGCCTGGAACGCGGCGAGGCCAAGTCCGGCAATGCGCTCGGCGTAATTGTCGACAATCTCACCGCCGAACAGCGCAAGCAGCTGAGCCTGAAAGACGACCAGGGTGTCGTCATCACCGACCTGCGCGGCGCCGCGCGGCGCAGCCCGCTGCAACCGGGCGACGTCGTACTGATGGTCGGACGCAAGTCGGTGAAATCGGCGAGCGACTTCAACGACGCCGTGAAGGACGTCAAGCCCGGTGGCTCGGTCATGCTGCTCGTGCGCCGCGAAGACGTGACGCAGTTTGTGGCGGTGACAGTGCCGACCTCCAAGGGCTGATTCCCCAAGCTGGCAATACGCGACGCCGGCGTCCGCAAAGGGCTCCGGCGTTGTCGCTTTTACGAGGCGCGAAGTCGCGCTTTCTGCGATAATGAGCGTTTGCCGCGCCATTTCCGCGCGCGGCTGCCGCTCTGTCGCATGAACCTCATTCGCAATTTCTCGATCATCGCACACGTCGATCACGGCAAGTCCACGCTCGCCGATCGCATCATCCAGCTGTGCGGCGGCCTGGAGGCGCGCGAAATGGAAGCACAGGTGCTCGACTCCAACCCGATCGAGCGCGAACGCGGCATCACGATCAAGGCCCAGTCGGTTTCACTGCCGTACACGGCGCGCGATGGCAAAACCTACATGCTCAACTTCATCGACACGCCGGGGCATGTCGATTTCTCGTACGAAGTCAGCCGCTCCCTCGCTGCCTGCGAAGGCGCATTGCTCGTCGTCGATGCGGCGCAGGGCGTCGAGGCGCAGTCAGTGGCCAACTGCTACACGGCGGTCGAGATGGGCCTCGAAGTCGTGCCGGTGCTCAACAAGATCGATTTGCCGACGGCCGATATCGACAAGGTCAAGGAAGAAATCGAGGCCGTGATCGGCATCCATGCACATGACGCGATTGCCATCAGCGCCAAGACCGGTCTGAACGTGCCGGAGGTGCTCGAGGCGATCGTCGCGCGCATTCCGCCGCCGAAGGCGGGCGACACCGAGCGCCTGCAGGCGCTGATCATCGACTCCTGGTTCGACAATTACCTCGGCGTCGTCTCCCTTGTACGGGTGATGCAAGGCGAGATCAAGCCGCGCGACAAGCTGCTGGTCATGTCGACCGGGCGCACGCACGAAGTCGATTCGGTCGGTGTGTTCACGCCCAAACGATTGCCCAAGGACGCGCTGCGTGCTGGCGAAGTCGGCTGGGTCACCGCCTCGATCAAGGACGTGCACGGCGCCCCGGTCGGCGACACGCTGACGCAGGCCGGCAAACCGGCTGCAAAACCACTGCCGGGTTTCCAGGAAATGCAGCCGCGCGTGTTCGCAGGACTGTTCCCGGTCGCGGCGGACGATTATCCAAAACTGCGCGAGGCCCTGGAAAAGCTCAAGCTCAACGACGCCGCGCTCCGGTTCGAGCCGGAAAGTTCCGAGGCGATGGGCTTCGGTTTCCGCTGCGGGTTTCTCGGCCTGCTGCATATGGAAATCATCCAGGAGCGGCTCGAGCGCGAGTACGATCTGAACCTCATTACCACCGCACCCACGGTCGTCTACGAAGTGCTGAAGACCGATGGCAGCGTGCTCACGCTCGACAATCCGGCCAAGCTGCCGGCGGCACAATACATCGAGGAAATCCGCGAACCGATCATCGTCGCCAACGTGCTCACGCCGCCCGAGCACATCGGCAGCGTGATCAAGCTGTGCGAGGAAAAGCGCGGCGTGCAGCGCTCAATCCACTACATGGCGAGCCAGGTGCAGATCAGCTACGAACTGCCGCTGGCCGAAGTCGTGCTCGATTTTTTCGATAAACTCAAATCCGTTTCGCGTGGTTACGCCTCGATGGATTACCACTTCGAGCGTTTCCAGGCCGGCCCGCTGGTGCGCGTGGACGTGCTGATCAACGGTGACCGCGTCGACGCGCTGAGCTTGATTCTGCACCGCACCGCGGCCGACCGGCGTGGACGCGAGCTGGTGGAGAAAATGAAGGACCTGATCCCGCGGCAGATGTTCGATGTCGCGATCCAGGCCGCGATTGGCGCGCAGATCATCGCGCGATCGAGCGTCAAGGCGTTGCGTAAAAACGTGCTGGCAAAATGCTACGGCGGCGATGCGACACGCAAGCGCAAGCTGCTGGAGAAGCAGAAGGAAGGCAAGAAGCGCATGAAGCAGGTCGGCAGCGTGGAGATTCCGCAGGAGGCATTCCTGGCGGTGTTGCAGATGGATAAATAGGGAACAACGATGGATTTCGATTTTGCATTGCTGCTGGTCGTGCTCACCGGCGTTACCGGTGTGATCTGGTTGCTCGATTACCTGTTCCTCGCTGGCGGGCGCAAGGCGCGTGCGCAAGCGCTAGCGCAGGCCGAAGGCAGCGAAGCCGAGCGCCAGCAGCGTGCGCAGGAAGCGCTACGCGAGCCGATCCTCGTGGAATACGCGCGCTCGTTCTTTCCGGTCATCCTGATCGTGCTGCTGTTTCGCTCGTTCCTGGCTGAACCTTTCAAGATCCCGTCGGGCTCGATGATGCCGACGCTGCTGGTCGGCGATTTCATCCTGGTCAATAAATTCGCCTACGGACTGCGCCTGCCGGTGCTCGGCACCAAACTCGTGCCGATCGGCGAGCCCAAGCGCGGCGACGTGTTCGTCTTCCGCTATCCGAATCCCGAGCACGATCCGCGCAAGGAAGGGCTGGACTACATCAAGCGCGTGATCGGCTTGCCTGGCGACGAGATCACCTATCGCAACAAGACGTTGTACGTGAACGGCAAGGAAGTGCCGCAGACCGATGTCGGGCCGTTCGTCGGCAGCGGCAATGAGGCGCGGCGCATGGCCGGCGCCGAAATCCACGAGGAAATGCTGCCGGAAGTGCAGCACCAGATTCTGGAGTCGAGCATGCTGCTGCCCGGCCGCGAAGGCAGCTGGCGCGTCCCTGCTGGACACTATTTCGCAATGGGGGATAATCGAGATAATAGCGAGGACAGCCGCTACTGGGGCTTCGTGCCGGAACAGAACGTCATCGGCAAAGCCTTCGTGATCTGGATGAACTGGGATGGCGGCATCGATTTCAAGCGCATTGGCAGCTTGATCAACTGAGCGGGGAAGTTATGCGTACATATGGCAGGCAAAGCGGCATCACGATGATCGGTTTCGCCATGGTGCTGGGCGTGGTCGGTTTTTTTGCATACGGCTTCATGAAGCTATATCCCGCCTATGCCGAGTACTTTGGCGTGGTCAAATCGATGAAATCGCTGCAGGGCGAAGCGGGTATAGAGAACGCGTCCATTGATTACATTCGCGCAAAACTGTCTCTGCAGTACGACATCCAGTACGTGAGCGACAAGAACGTACCGCCGGGAGCCGCGCAGTTGATTACGGCCAACGGCCAGCACAGCCTGCGCATCGCTTACGACCGCGATATTCCGTTCCTGTACAACGTCGATTTTCTCGTCCACTTTGACCACACCGTGGATCTGGCGCACGGTGCGACGTACTGATCTTTGACCGCAAAACTCGCCTACGCCTTCCGCGATGCCGCGCTGCGCGAACGCGCTCTGAGCCACCGCAGCGTCGGCGCCCGCAACAACGAGCGCCTCGAATTTCTTGGCGACGGACTGGTCAATCTGCTCGTCGCCGAACTCTTGTATGAGCGCTTCACGAATGCCGATGAAGGCGAATTGACGCGCTGGCGGGCGCGCCTGGTCAGCGAACCGGCTTTGGCCGGAATCGCACGCGAGCTGGAACTCGGCGAGCAGTTGCGCCTGGGCCCTGGCGAACTCAAAAGTGGCGGGTTTCGCCGTGACTCGATTTTGGCCGACGCGTTTGAAGCGATGATCGCGGCCATTTATCTGGACGGTGGCTGGGATGCCTGCCGGCGCATCGTGCGCGAACTGTTCGAAGAGCGTCTGCAGGGCGCTGCAAATGCGCAAGACAAGGATCCAAAGACGCGCTTGCAGGAATTGCTGCAGGCGAAGGGCCTGGCGTTGCCGACCTACGATCTTGCCGCCACCAGCGGCGCCGATCACGCCAAGGTATTCGATGTGACCTGCACGATCGCTGCGCTGGAGCTGCACGGCGAAGGGCGTGGCAGCAGCCGGCGTGCCGCCGAGCAGGCCGCGGCCGCGGCGGCGTTCGAGCTGGTCGAGGCGCGGCTGCGCGATGGCTGAGCAATCACAGCACCGCTGCGGCACCGCCGCGCTGGTAGGGCGTCCGAACGTCGGCAAGTCGACCCTGCTCAATGCATTGCTCGGTTGGCACCTGAGCATCGCCGGTCCGAAGCCGCAGACGACGCGGCACAAGATTCTCGGCATCCTCACGCGGCCGCAAGGCCAGATCCTGTTCCTCGACACGCCGGGCTTGCACCGCGGCGGCGGACGCGCGATCAACCGTCAGCTCAATCGCGGCGCCCGCGATGCGATCGCACAGGCTGATGTGGCCGTGCACCTGATCGAAGCGGGGCGCTGGACCGGTGAAGACCAGCTTGTCTGGGACGCCCTTGCCAAGACCAATTGCCCACGCCTGCTTGTGCTCAATAAAGTCGACGCGAAAAAGAACAAGGAATCGTTGCTGCCGTTTCTCGCCGAGCTGAGCGCCGAGCACGAGTACGCGGCGGTATATCTGGTTTCGGCCAAGCGCCGCGACGGCCTGGAGCAACTCGAACGCGGCATACTCGAACGCTTGCCGGTCGGGCCGCCGATCCACGCCGAAGACGATCTGACCGATCGCAGCGAGCGCTTTCTCGCCGGCGAACTCGTGCGCGAACAACTGATGTTGCGTTTGGCGCAGGAATTACCCTATGCGACCACGGTGGAGATCGATGATTTCCGCGATGCCGAAGGGCGCGCTGAAATCGACGCCACGATCTGGGTCGAACGCGAGGGTCAGAAAGCGATCGTGATCGGCAAGGGCGGCGAGCAGCTCAAGGCGATCGGGACCGCGGCGCGCGGCGCGATGCAGAAAGTGTTCGATCGGCGCGTGCATTTGAAACTGTGGGTGAAGGTGCGCGAGAACTGGTCAGACGATGAGGCTGCATTGCGCCGATTCGGCTACGCGGAATAATCGATGCGGGTGGTACAGCAACCCGGCTTCATCCTGCACGGCCGACCGTATCGCGAAACCTCGTTGCTGCTCGAAGTGCTGAGCCGCGATCACGGCCGCGTCGGTCTCGTCGCACGCGGCGTGCGCAGCGCGCGTTCGCGCACCCCGCGTGCGTTGCTGCAGCCGCTCACGCCAATGGAATTGGCTTGGACCGGGCACGGCGAACTCGCGACGCTGACGGCTGCGGAGCCGGTCGGAGCGACCGCGGCACTCGCCGGCGAGGCGCTGCTGTGCGGACTGTATCTGAATGAACTCGTCGTGCGGCTGCTGCCGCGTGGCGATGCGCATCCGGGCGTATTTTCCGCTTACGCTCAAACCCTGGAATGTTTGCGCAGCGAAAGCGCACATGCCTGGCAGCTGCGACGGTTCGAACGCGACCTGCTTGCCGACCTCGGATACGGACTCGTGCTGGAGCACGAAGCCGACAGCGATGCGCCGATCGACGCGGCAAACGATTACGCCTACCGCCTCGACGCCGGTCCGGTGCCTTGGCGCGATGCCGGCGATGGGCTCAAGCTGCGCGGCGCCGCATTGCTCGCGCTCGCGGCCGATCAGGAGCCGAATGCGCAGGATCTGGCGGCCCTGCGGCGTTTATTGCGTGCGTTGATCGCACATCACCTCGACGGTCCAGGGTTGCGCGCGTGGAGCATGCTCGGCGGAGTCTAGGCAGGCAACGCGTCAATCGTTTCCGTGACACATGCGACGAAATCTCGCCGATCCGCCGTGCCGCTAGCGTTTGCACGCAATGCCTTTTCGAGCGAGATTGCCGCAGCCGCGAGTTTCGGTGCTCCGCAGAACCCGCACGAGGCGCGCAGACGATGCAAGCGATCGAGCAGTGCGTCCTCGGCGATCGCATCTGCGGCGAGTGCGTCGCGCAGCTTCGAGAGCTCGTCGGCCAGCATGGCGCGCAGTGCACGCAACGCCCGTGGATCGCCGCCGATTGCGGCAAGTCCGCCGGCATCGTCGAGAATAGGAGCGTGCAGCCAGGGCCGCAGTACTTCGCCGAGTGCGGCGAGCGTCATCGGCTTTTCGATGCAGGCGGCAAATCCGGCTGCGTGCAATCGGGCTCGTGTCGATTTAGTCATTTCCGCGCTGGCGGCGATCGCGGGCGCAGCCACGCCGCGCTTGCGCATGGCCGCGAGCAGATCCACGCCGCCGCCGCCGGGCATGTTGCGATCGAGCAGCAACAGATCGAACTTTGTACTCGCGGCGGCGGCCAATGCATCGATCAAGCTCGCCACGCCGAAAGCCTCACAGTTCAACTGACGCAGAGCACTTTCCAGGAAGCGCAGCGAAATCGCGTCGTCGTCGGCAATCAGCACCCGCATCATGGCGCGAGCATCGCGCGTGATGAACGCAGCGTCAATGCCGCGGCTGGTATCATTCGCGGATGACTTCCGTTGAGACCGATATCACCGATCTGACTCACGATGGCCGCGGCGTCGCCCACGTCAACGGCAAGGCCGTGTTCGTGAGCGGCGCGCTCGCCGGCGAGCGCGTGCGTATGCGTTTCAGCGGCAAACACCGGCATTATGACGAGGCTGTGGTGGAGGAAGTGCTGAGCGCCTCGCCGGATCGCGTCGCCCCGCAATGCGTGCACTTTGGCGTCTGTGGCGGCTGCGCGTTGCAGCATCTGGCACCGGCCGCACAGATTTCGGCGAAGCAGCGCGTGCTGCTGGAAAACCTCGGGCGCATCGGCAAGGTGACCCCGCACGAGGTGCTGCCGGCGCTGACCGACTCGCCATGGGGTTACCGGCGCAAGGGTCGGCTCAGCGCCAAGTTCGTCGACAAGAAGGGCCGGGTGCTGGTCGGGTTCCGCGAGAGCAACGGCCGTTATGTCGCGGATATCGCTTCGTGCGACGTGCTGCATCCGCCCGTGGGCACGCGCATCGCCGAGATCGGCGCATTGATCGAAACGCTCGATGCGAAACGCGAGATTCCGCAGATCGAGATTGCCGCAGGCGATGCCGTCGTCGCGCTCGTGTTTCGGCATCTGCAGCCGCTTTCAGAACGCGATATTGCCGCATTGACGGCGTTTGCCCAACGCACGCAGCTCGCGATTTACCTGCAGCCCGGCGGTCTCGATAGCGTCGCTGCGCTGTGGCCAATCGATGCGCAATTGAGTTTCCGCCTGCCGAGCTACGATGTGGAGCTGGAGTTTCGGCCACTTGATTTCATTCAGGTCAACAGCGCGCTGAACCGGCGCATGATCGATCACGCGCTGGCATTACTCGATCCGCAGCCGACCGATCGCGTGCTCGACCTGTTCTGCGGCCTCGGCAATTTCACCTTGCCGCTGGCGCGACGCGCCGCGCAGGTCACCGGTGTGGAAGGCGAGGCCGGCCTCGTGCGCCGCGCCGCCGAAAATGCGCAGCGCAATTCAATCGTGAACGCGCAATTTTTCGCCGCCGACCTGGCCGCCGATCAGCGCGACGCGCCGTGGGCGAAAACCGATTACGAACTGCTGCTGCTGGATCCGCCGCGCAGTGGTGCCGAAGCGCTGCTGGAATATCTGCCGCGCCGATCCGCGCGCCGCATCGTCTACGTTTCCTGTCATCCGGCTTCGCTCGCGCGCGATGCCGGTGTGCTCGTGAACCGCCACGGATTCAGCTTGACGCATGCCGGCGTGATGGACATGTTTCCGCATACCGCTCACGTGGAATCGATCGCGGTTTTTTCGCGCTGAAGTACAATGCGCGACCTTTCCTTGCGGCAATTCTGATGCTGGTAATCGGTATCCACGACAAGCAACTTCGCGGCGACGAGCGCGACTGGATCGTCACCCCGCAAGTCAGTGGCGTGATCCTGTTCGCGCGCAACTTTGCCTCGCGCGAGCAGGTGACCGAACTCGTCGCGCAGATTCGCGCGTTGCGGCCGGGTCCGTTTCTGCTTTGCGTGGATCAGGAAGGCGGGCCGGTGCAGCGCTTTCGCAGCGGCTTCACGCGCCTGCCCGCACTCGCGCGCATCGGCGCGACGTACGCTCACGACCGCGCGCACGCACGGGCGCTCGCCGAAGAACACGCATGGCTCATGGCCAGTGAAATGCGCGCGCTCGACATCGACCTGAGCTTCGCGCCGGTACTGGATCTGGCGCGCGGCAACGTCATCATCGGCGAACGCGCGTTCCACGCCGATCCGGCGATCGTCTCGGACTTGGGGCTCGCCTACGTGCGCAGCATGCGCCTGGCCGGCATGGCCGCGACGATCAAGCATTTCCCCGGCCACGGCTCGGTGCGCGAAGATACGCATATCGAAAATGCGGTCGATCTGCGCACGCTCGATGAACTGCGTGCGGCCGACCTGATTCCGTTCGCCGACGCGATCGGCGCAGGCGCCGAAGCGGTGATGATGGGACATGTCGCGTATCCGGCCGTCGACGCGCTGCCGGCCGGCTATTCGCGCGTCTGGATCAACGACATCCTGCGCGGCCAATTCGGTTTTCGCGGCGTGGTATTCAGCGACGACATCAGCATGGCCGCCGCGGAAAGCGCGGGCGGGATTGGCGCGCGCATCGCGGCGCACGGCGAAGCCGGTTGCGATCTCGTGCTCGTATGCAAGCCCGAGATCGTGCCGGAAGCGATCGCGACGACACGCGACATCACGCCGTGTGATCCACAGCGCGTTGCTTCCCTGTGCGGCAAAGTCGCCGCCGATTGGCGGTCGTTGATCGACAATCCGCAGCGCGACCGGTTCGTCGCGCGCGTGACCGCATTGGAGACTGCGGCATGACGCGTCCGGCGCTTGCCGAAGGCTTGCACGATGCCGAACGGCTGCACGATCGCGCGCAAGTCGAATCCGCCATCGCGCGCATCGCGAAGGAAATCGACGCCGCGCTGGCCGGCGACGTGCCTGTGTACGTTTCCGTCATGCACGGCGGATTGATCTTTGCGGGCGCTCTGGCGCTTGCGGTTTCCACCGATCTGGAATTCGACTACGTGCACGCCACGCGCTATCGCGGCGGCACGCAAGGGCAGGACCTGCACTGGATCAAGGCACCGAGCGCGAAAATGAGCGGCCGCACGGTGTTGCTGGCCGACGACATCCTCGACGAAGGCTACACATTGCGAGCGATCCGCGACTACTGCGTCGCGCAAGGCGCCGCGCGCGTGCTGATCGCCGTACTCTGCGAGAAACGCCATGGCCGCACCGCACCCGGCATCAAGGCCGATTTCGTCGGCGTGGAGGTGCCGGATCGCTACGTGTTCGGATTCGGCATGGATTACTACGAGCAGGGCCGAAATCTGCCCGGGATCTATGCGCTCAGGGAAACACCGTGAGTATTGATCTCGCCATCATCGGCGGCACCGGGTTGTATAAATTTCCAGGTTTGGAAAACGTCCTACGGCGCACGCTGATGACGCCGTTTGGAGCCCCGTCCGGCGATATCGTGCTTGGCAGCTTGGCCGACAAGCGTGTTGCATTCCTCGCGCGTCACGGCGAGAACCACACGCTGGCGCCGCATCGCGTGAACTATCGCGCGAACGTGTGGGCCTTGCATCATCTGGGCGCGCGACGCGTCATTGGCGTCAACGCCGTCGGCGGCATTCGCGACGACATGGGTCCGCGGCTCGTCGCGGTGCCGGATCAGGTTATCGACTACACGCATGGTCGGTACGACAGTTTCTGCGATATCGACGGCGCCAAGGTCGAGCACATCGATTTCACCGAACCCTACAGCGCCGCGTTGCGCGGCGATCTGTTGGCCGCGGCGAAACGCGCCGGCGTCGTCGTCGTCGACGGTGGCTGTTACGGCGCCACCCAGGGTCCACGCCTCGAAACCCGCGCCGAGATCGCGCGCATGCGCCGCGACGGCTGCGATCTCGTCGGCATGACCGGCATGCCGGAAGCCGCACTCGCACGCGAATTGAAAGTCGACTACGCGTGCCTTGCGCTCGTGGCGAACTGGGCCGCCGGTTGCGGCGGCGAAGCCAGCATCAGCCTGCCGGAAATCTTCGCGAACCTCGAAGCGGCCACGGCGCAGGTCCCGTTGATCATTGCCGCATTGCTGAACGCTTGAGCACGAGTACCTGCGCCGGCCGCAAACAATAATCTGCGGCCAGGGGATTCCCGGTATACACTGGGGGACGTGCGGGGGACGAATCGATGTCGAGCAGCAAAACAATCGGCGATATTCATCGCTGGCGTCGCGTACTGAGTGGATATCGCACGCCGAGTGCGTTGCGCGGCGTGTGGGAACTGGCGATCACGGCAATTCCATTCGGGCTGGCGTGGTTCGGAATGTATCTCGCGTTATCGCGCGGTCATTTCTGGCTCTACGCGCTGCTGCTACTGCCGGCGGCCGGATTCCTGATCCGGCTGTTTCTGATCCAGCACGATTGCGGGCACCGCGCGTTTTTTGCCAATCGCCAGCTCAACGACTGGCTCGGCCGCGTGCTCAGCGTGATGACGCTGACGCCGTACGATCACTGGCGCCGCCAGCACGCCGTGCACCACGCGACGTCCGGCAATCTCGACCGGCGCGGCATCGGCGACATGGACACGCTCACGGTCGCGGAATACATGGCCCGTTCGCGTTGGACGCGCCTGCGCTATCGCGCTTACCGCAATCCAGCGGTGATGTTCATCATTGGTCCGATTTTTGTGTTCGTGTTCCAAAACCGCCTGCCGGCCGGCTTCATGCGCGAGTGGAAATCCTGGGTCGGCGTGATGCTGACCAATGCTGCCGTTGCGGTTGCCGGGTCAGCGCTGATCTGGGCGGTGGGCATCAAGATGTTCCTGCTGGTCCATGGCCCCATCGTCCTGCTCGGCGGAGCCGTGGGCGTGTGGATGTTCTACGTGCAGCACCAATTTGACCAGACGTACTGGGCAAAAGGTGAAGCCTGGGATGTACACGAGGCCGCGCTTCACGGCAGCTCGCATTACGATCTGCCGCCGGTGTTGCGCTGGTTCACGGCCAATATCGGTGTGCATCATGTGCATCACCTGTCCAGCCAGATTCCGTACTATCGTCTACCCAAGGTACTGCGCGACCACCCCGAATTGCGCGAAACCAGTCGCGTGACGCTGCTGCAAAGCTTCGCGTGCGTGCGCCTGGCACTCTGGGACGAGGACAATCGGCGTCTGATTTCCTTCAGGGAACTGCGCCAGCGGGCGGCAATGACTTAGTCGGATCCCGATCTCACAAACAAAGGCCTGCTGCGCCAGCACTCATCAACAACCGGATCGGGTACGATAAAACCCATCCGTTCGGATATGCGACCCGCTCTACAATTTTCGTAAAGCCACTCTGGGGGTGCGGTGTGAACAGAACCATTTTTTTGGGCGTGCTGGGGTTTGCCTTATGCGCGCTCTGCGCCTCAAACTCTCACGCCGCGACGATAACCGTCGACACGATCAGCGATGCCGGAACGACTACCGGCAATTGCGAATTGCGCGAAGCCATTCAGGCCGCCGAAAACGACGCAGCGGTAGACGGCTGCTCGCCCGGTAGTGGCGCGGACACGATTGTGTTTGCGCCCGCATTGGCCGGCCAGACCATTTCCTACAGCAGCGCGATGTCGTTCGCCAGCGGCACGGTCACGATCGATGGCAAAGGCCAGACGATTGTGCTGCAGGCAACCGGCACTGCCGACGCATTGCAATTGGCCGGTTCGGGCAGTCAGCCGATCGTGACAATCAAGGGTCTTGACGTGCGCGGCAGCAGCAGTGGCAATGGCGTGACGCTCGTGACGGGGTCGATCACGATCGACAACAGCTCCGTGCAGGGAAGGCTCGGCATCAATGCGTTCGGCACCTCGGGCACGGTCACGCTCAACAATTCGACCGTCGCGTCGACGGAAACCTCCGCTGCTTCCGACATCGGAGTGCGCACGGGCGTATCGACCAATCTCGTGGTGAACAACAGCACGATCGTGGCGTCGGTCGGCTACGGCATCAACGTTGCCTCCAGCACGGGTACCTGCAGCGTCTACAGCTCGATCATCGTCGGCGCTCTGGGCATCAATGGCACTTGCACGCAAACGGGCGGCACGTTGGTACAGACGACGACGGCGAATGCCGGCCTGAACTCGTCCCTGACAAACAATGGTGGCCCAACGCGTACATTCGCCCTGGTTTCCGGTTCCGCCATCGATGGCGGCGACTGCAGCAGTTCGGCATTTCCGAATAACGATCAGCGCTTCTACGTGAACGCCTCGACTGGCACGCGGGCTGTCGGCTCCGCTTGCGATGTCGGCGCCTATGAAAAAGACGCCGTTGCGGCTGCGGATGTGTCGATCAATAAATCGTTGACGACAGCTGGCCCGTACGTCAGCGGCGACTCAATTTCGTATTCGATCGTGGTCTTCAATGCCGGCCCGGCGCCGGCCTCGAACGTGCACGTGACCGATACGCCGACAGACCTGACCATCACCAATGTCAGCGGCGGCGGTTGCTCGGCGCTTCCCTGCACGATAGCGAACTTGTCTGCCGGAGCGAATGCGACGATTACGGTTACCGCGACGATCAATGCGCCAGGCGCATTCGACAACACGGCGACGGTCACGGCAGCCGAGTATGACGCGAACTCGAGCAACAACACCGACAATAGCGGGAACGGCGGAACGGCGAGCGCATCGGCCGATGTCTCGCTGACCAAGGTGTTGAACACGGCCGCACCCTATTATGTGGGCAAGTCGCTGTCGTACACGCTGACGGTGGGCAATGCCGGGCCGGACACGGCCACGAACGTTCAGGTCACCGATACGCCAACCCACCTGACAATAACCAACGTCACCGGCGGCGGTTGCTCGGCGCTGCCTTGCATGATCGCCAGCATCGCATCGGGCGCGCACGCGACGATCACCGTGACGGCAACGATCAATGCAGCGGGTGATTTCGACAATAGCGCAACCGCGACGCCGGCGGAGTCCGACCCGAATTCGGCGAACAACACCGACAGCAGCGGTAATGGCGGTACTGCATCGGCAGCGGCCGATATGGCAATCGACGAGACGCTGGTTACACCTGGCTTGTATTTCGCGGGCGAAAAAGTGACCTTCTCGCTCCTTATCAGCAACTCTGGGCCGGATACGGCGACGGCGATCATGGTCACCGATACGCCGGCGAATCTGACGATCACGCAAGTGACGGGCGGCGGCTGTTCGGCGCTACCGTGCTCGCTTACGCCCGGTACGCTCGCGACCGGCAGCAACCAGACGATCACCGTCAAGGCGACGATCAACGCTGCGGGTGCCTTCGGCAACAATGCCTCGGTTTCCGCCGCGCAAGTCGATCCGGTTTCGTCGAACAACTCGTCCAACGTGACTAACAACGTCAGCGCAGAAGAAATCTTCCGCGATGGGTTCGACTAGACGGAGTTCGCGTCACCGCACGAGAACTGAAAGGCTTGCCTCCTCGAACAGGACACTCGCGAGTGGCCTCGTGGGTCGATAACCGTCCGTTCGGTGTCGGCGCATGCTGACAAGCTCCTTACAGAAGAGGAGCGATCGATTGCTACAACTTGAGCGAATGCGCAGAAAAAACCCCGCCGTAGCGGGGTTTCAGTGACATCTCGTGATGTTGAAGCTAATTGTTTTGGCGTCCCCAGGGGGATTCGAACCCCCGTTACCGCCGTGAAAGGGCGATGTCCTAGGCCTCTAGACGATGGGGACGCCGGGAAACCTTGTCCTAGGACGGACTTATTGGAAAGATGGTGGAGCCAATCGGGATCGAACCGATGACCTCGACAATGCCATTGTCGCGCTCTCCCAGCTGAGCTATGGCCCCGGAAGAACTCGGAATGATACGGGAAGCCGAATGTATCGTCAATTCGGAATCGTGCCAGTAAGCGGGACCGGCCGCGCTTAGGTACGAACTGAGCGGTTACAGGACATGCCCCGTCGAGCGGACGCGTGGATTTACTTGCGCTTCGCCGCCTTCTTTGCCGTTTGCTGCGACGCTTTTTCCGCGAGACGCGCGTGCGCTTCGCGCTTGCCGATTTCGCGCAGTTTGATGATGGCCGCGAGCTGTTCCTTGCGCGGGGTGGCTTTTTTGGTTTCCCAGTTGTAGACCGATTGCTCGCTGACGCCGAGCAACGTAGCCATTTGCGCGGCCGATAGCCCCAAACGTCTGCGCAGCGATTTCAGTCCCTTGGCGACGAAGCGCACGGGGCGGTTGGGCAAGGTTGCGATTTCGGTGCTGCTGGCGACTTGCGCGCGTTTGGCGAGCTGGCCGGCCTTGCTCTCCAGCGCGGCGACCTGGCGCTTGAGGGCAGCCACGTGATGGCGCGCCGCAACGCTGGCTTTTCTCAGCACGGCGAGTTCCTTGCGAATCTCGCGACGGCTGAGCCGGGTGATCTCCGCCTTCAAAAGAGCGCCGATATTGGCCATGGTCGATTCCGTCAGATTGCCAGTGATCTGTCTAGTTTAGGCCCAAACTGGGTTTTCCCCAAACGGCGCCGACGATTCACGGAAAATCGGAGTTGCTAGATATCGCTGATGGAATCGGGCGGTCCGAAATCGAAAGTCGCCGTCGCACCGTCGATCTCGCTGCCCTCGCAATCGAACGTTACGGTGAACTTGTGGATACCGAAGGCTTTGTGGATGCCAATGACGAGGTCAATGAAACCCACGGCCCGCAGATCGTGCTCGTCGTCTGCGCACGTCCACAGATTGCCATCTCGTCTGACCGTTAGATTCTCACTCATCGGATACTCCGTGGCTCTCGCTGGGATGTGCAGCAGCAGACTTTCAAAGGATCGAATTGTAGAGTCATTCCCGAATTGTTTCATCTGAGTGGCGTACCCGTTTTGAATCGCTTTCCCCTTTGTCTGCCTGGTTTGTCAATGTTGACAGTAGTTGTGCACAGCCGCTGGCGGTAGCTTCAGAAGTGGAATCACAGCAGGGGACGAAAATGATCAAGCTACCGTTAACAATTGTGGCCTGCCTGCTAGGAACCCTTCATGCAGCACGTGGCCAGACGTTCAATTACGTAAATGTCGATACGACCCAGTTCAATGCTGCCATCGCGTCGGTATTTTCCGGCACACGACGCCCGCCGGGGTACGGGTATCCGCTCCAATTCGAGGTGCAGCGCGACGCCAATGACTTTGTTGCCACGATTCTGCTTGCCGACGACACGCTCTATTACACAGGCTGGAACCGCGCCAACACGCACGGCAACTCGTTGAAGCTGCTCTGGTCGGATTCGCTGAGCGACCTTGCGTCCCAGGTCGACGCGCTCGGTACACAATTCAATGCCAGTGGTGCGAACTGGTACGTCGCCAATTTCGCGGCAGTGCCTTACGGCAACAAGATCCGCTATTTCCAGTTGGTTGCGCAAGACTAGGACTGGATAAGACGGGCCGTACGCCGCGGAAACAAAAAGGCCGGAACCGGCATTCCAAAATAGAACGGGCCCGCAAGGGCCCGTTTTTTGTTTTGGTGGAGGCGGCGGGAATCGAACCCGCGTCCGAAGATTCTACGTCCCCGGCTCTACATGCATAGCGCGCTGTTTGTTCTCGTTCCGCGGCAACACAGCGTGCGAAGCGCACCGCAGAACCAGCCGGTTAAGAGTTAGCCGATGACTGACCGACGGCGGTCAGCGGCGATCCTGTGATAATGACCCTACATCCACGAGCACAGGCACAAGTGGGTTCGGGGCTTAGGCCTTAAGCGGCCAGTGCGTAGTTGTCGTCGTTGGCAACTAAAGTTTTGCTGCTGGATTAACGAGGAAAGCTGCCCCCTCGGCATGCACCAGGCGATTTCGATATCCCCGTCGAAGCCGATCGCCCCCGGGAACTTAAAAACGCCACGGCCAGTATATGGGTGCGGGCATCATTACTTCAAGGAATCGGGGCTGAATTGGCTGGCGCTTGCCCGCGTGCGCGTCAGCGCGCAAAGTGGCGCCCCACCGGAGACCAAGAGCGATGGCAATGCAAACTGAAACCCGCAATCTCGCACTATTCTGCGATTTCGAGAACGTCGCACTCGGTGTACGTGAGGCGAAATACGCGCAATTCGACATCAACAAGGTGCTCGAGCGTCTGCTTCTGAAAGGCAACATTGTCGTCAAAAAGGCCTATTGCGACTGGGAGCGCTACAAGGAATTCCGCGCGGCGATGCACTATGCGTCATTCGAACTGATCGAAGTGCCGCACGTCAGCCAATCCGGCAAGAATTCAGCCGACATTCGCATGGTCGTCGATGCACTCGACCTGTGCTACACCAAGGCGCACGTCGACACGTTCGTCATCATCAGCGGCGACTCGGATTTTTCGCCGCTCGTGAGCAAGCTGCGCGAGAACAACAAGACCGTGATCGGCGTCGGTGTGAAAGATTCGACGTCGAACTTGCTGATCGCCAATTGCGACGAATTCATCTACTACGACGATCTGGTGCGCGTGCAGAAATCTCGGCAAGCGCCGAAGAAGACGGAACAAAAACCTGCAACCGCGTCCGCTCCCAAGCCAAAGCCCAAGAAAACTGAAGCCGACAAGAAACAGGAAGCGTTCGACCTCGTGCACGAGACCGTCGAGGCAATGACGACCGAACGCGGCGAAGATGAAAAACTATGGGGCTCGATGGTCAAGCAGGCGCTCAAGCGGCGCATGCCGGGCTTCAACGAAAACTACTACGGCTTCAAATCGTTCAACGCGCTGCTCGAAGAAGCGAAAGCGCGCGGCGTGCTGGAACTGGCGCACGACGAGAAGTCCGGTGGATATCTCGTACGAGTGTCCAGCGCCAACTCAGGCTGAAGGATTCTTCGCCCGCATCGCGCGCTGCTTCTCGCGATTCCAGTCGCGATCCTTCTCGGCGGCGCGCTTGTCGTGGTCCTGCTTGCCCTTGGCCAGGCCGATTTCCACTTTCACGAGATTGTGCTTCCAGTACATCGCGGTCGGCACGAGCGTGTAGCCTTTGCGCTCGACGGCGCCGATCAGCTTGTCGATCTCGGCTCGATGCAGCAGCAATTTGCGTGTGCGCCGGTCTTCGGCCACGACGTGCGTGGATGCGGAGATCAGCGGCGGAATCGAGGCGCCAAACAGGTACAACTCGCCGTTTTTCACGAGCGCGTAACTGTCGCCGAAATTGATGCGTCCGGCGCGCAGGCTTTTGACCTCCCAGCCCTGCAGCGCGAGGCCGCATTCGTAGCGCTCGTCGATGTGGTACTCGTGGCGCGCGCGCTTGTTCAGCGCAATCGTCGAGTCCTTGTCCTTTTTTTCTTTCGCCATGGCCATAATGTCGCACTGCAATCCGGCATTGTGACGGAAACATCCGGTGATTCAAATTCGACGCAGCGCGATCGTGCGCCACACGCCGGCGCAGATGTTCGACCTCGTCAACGACGTGGAAGCCTATCCGCGCCGTTTCACGTGGTGCGCTGGCGCCCGCGTGCTCGCGCACGAGAACGCCGCGCTGACCGCGCGGCTGGAACTGCGGGTCGCTGGATTGACGCAGGCGTTCACGACGCGCAACACGCTGCTCGCGCCGCACCGCATTACAATGCAGCTCGTCGAAGGGCCGTTCCGGCATTTGAGCGGCGTGTGGGAATTCAGCGCTCTGGGCACGGACGGCTGCAAGGTATCGCTGGCACTGGACTTCGAATATTCCGGCGTCATGGCACCGCTGATGCGCGCCGGTTTCCAGAAGCTGGCCGACCGCATGGTCGATGAATTCTGCGCCGAGGCCGCGCGCACCTATGCGTGAGTCGATACGCGTCAGTGTCGTCTATGCCGACCCGCAGCGGCAAATCACGCGCGAAATAGAAATCGCGGCGGACGCGACCGTGGACGCCGCGATCGCCGCCAGCGGCATCCGGCATGAATTGCCGGCGGGCTTTGCGCCGGCCGACATCGGCATTTTCGGCAACAAGGTCGCGCGTGACGCGCGCCTGCGCGACGGCGACCGGATCGAGCTGTACCGGCCGCTGAAGATCGATCCGAAAGAAGCGCGGCGCAAGCGCGCCGGGCGTTAGCCGCCGCTGGACTGTTTCTTTTCCTTGTCCTCATCCGGCCGCTTGTCGTCCGGATACTGGCGCTTGTACTTGGTGGCTTCCTTGACCAGTTCCTGCGGATTCTCGGCGAAATAGTCGCCTTCAATGCGCGCGAGCGAATCCTTTTCGAAGTACAAGGTCAGGTCTTTCGTTTCCATGCGGCCGTTGCGGCGGCGCCACGTGGAAACGTAATCCCAGCGGTTCTGGTTGAACGGACTGACGATCGACGGCGAACCCATCACCAACGTGACCTGTTTCTTGCTCATGCCGGGCTTGAGCGAATCGACCAGGTTCTTGTTGAACAGATTGCCTTGCTGGATATCGAGCTTGTAGACCGGGCTGCACGCAGCCGCGGCGAGGCCGCAAAGTGCGATGCTGGCGAGGCGGGAAAACGTCGTCATGCGAGGTACCGTCGAGCGAGAAGCGCGCGATGATACACTAGGGGCCGTTCTCCGCGCGTTAGCGCATTTATCCAGCGCTCAGGAGTCGGTATGGAAACCCAAGACCTGCGCAAGGCCGGGCTCAAGGTCACCCACCCGCGGCTGCGCATCCTCGAAATCCTCGAAACTTCGCCGGGCAAGCACTTCAGCGCCGAAGATATCTACCGTCGGCTGATCGATCATCACGACGACATTGGCCTGGCTACCGTTTATCGGGTGCTTACGCAATTCGAAACCGCAGGCCTTGTGCTCAAACACAACTTCGAAGGCGGCCAGGCGGTCTACGAAATCGATCGCGGCAAGCATCACGACCACATGGTCGACGTCGATAGCGGCAAGGTCATCGAATTCACGAGCGAGGAAATCGAAAAATTGCAGCACGCAATCGCCGAGAAGCACGGCTACCAGATCGAAGACCACAGTCTGGTGTTGTATGTGCGGGCGAAGAAAAAGCAGTAGCGATTCGACCCGCTAATTTTTTGCGGAAGCCAACATCTGCCCGGCGTGCGCCAGCGTTTCGCGCGTGATCTTCACGCCGCCGAGCATGCGCGCGATTTCGTCGCGGCGCGCGGCTCCTTCCAGCGCTTCGATCGCGATGCGCGTTTGATCGCCGGCGCTGGATTTGACGACGCGCAGGTGTGCATGGCCCTGCGCGGCGACTTGCGGCAGATGCGTCACGCAGAGTACCTGGCGCTTGCCGCCGAGGCCGCGTAGTTTTTTTCCGACGACTTCCGCGACGGCGCCGCCGATGCCGGAATCCACTTCATCAAATACCATGCAGCCGATGTCGTCCAGACCGAGCGCGGCGACTTCGATCGCCAGACTGATGCGCGACAGTTCGCCGCCAGAGGCGACCTTGCGCAGAGCACGCGCCGGCTGGCCGGGGTTTGCGCTAACGAGGAATTCGGTGCGTTCGGCGCCTTGCGCATCGGGCGTGGACTTCCCGGTTTTCTCCAGCGCGCTTTCAAAACGTCCACCGGCCATGCCGAGCTGGCCCATCAACGCGCTCACCTGAGCATCGAGTTTGTGTGCGGCCGTTGCGCGCGCCACCGAAAGCTTTGCGGCGGCGACTGCGTAGCTTTGCCCGGCGGCTTCGCGCGCGCGCGCGAGCACGGTCAGGCGTTCACCTGCGCCGCGCAGCGACTCGAGTTCCGAGCGCAGCGTATCGGCGTGCGCTTTCAGGTTCGCGACCGGCAGCCGGTGCTTGCGTGAAAGCTCGTGCAGGCGCGCGATCTGCGCTTCGGCGTCGGCAAGCCGCGCAGGATCGAGGTCCAGTGCATCGCGATAGCGGCCGATCACGTCGTTGGCCTCACCGAGCTGGATCGCCGCGGCGTCGAGCAGGTCACGCGCGCCGTGCAGGCGCGGATCGAGTTCCGCCAGCCGCACCAATTCGTTTTGCGCGCGCGCGATCGCACGCAGCGCGGCAAATTCGCTGTCGCCATCGAGCAGTTCGGCCAGCGCTCCACTGCCTTGCAACAGCTGTCCGGCGTTCGCCAAGCGCTTGTGCGAGTCGTTGAGGGTTTCCAGTTCCTGCGGCGTCAACGCAGACTGATCGAGCTCGGCGACTTGATGTTCGAGCAGCGCGATGCGTTCGCTGTGATCGTGCTCGCCGGACAATTCATGCATCTGCGCATCGATTTCGCGCCAATGTTTCGCCAGTGCGGCGACTTCGTCGCGCAGCTGCGCGTGGCCGCCGAAGGCGTCGAGCAGGTCGAGCTGGCGCGACTTGTCGAGCAAAGCCTGATGTTCGTGCTGGCCGTGGATTTCGATCAGATGCTCGGCCAACTCCTGCATCTGTGCGAGCGTGGCCGGCCGGCCGTTGATCCAGCCGCGCGAGGCCCCTTCGCTGCGAATGACGCGCCGCAGCTGGCAGCTGTCGCCGTCATCGAAGTCTTCGTGCTTGAGCCATTGCCGCGCGGCACAAGCATCCTCGAGCGAAAACGTGGCACCGAGCTCCGCGCGCTCGCAGCCGTGGCGCACCACCCCCGCGTCCGCGCGCATGCCCGCGAGCAGCAGCAGCGCATCGACAAGCAGCGATTTGCCCGCGCCGGTTTCACCGGTGACCACCGTGAGCCCGGCGCCGAACGCTATATCGGCTTCGCCGAAAATGGCGAAGTCTTTGACGTAGAGGGTTTCCAGCATGCGCGCGGAAACTAGCATGCTGGAACGGCGTCGCCAATAGGCTAGAATCGGCGGTTTGCAATCCGGACCGAATCTGCATGTGGTATGTGATTTACGCGCACGACAACCCCGAGAGCTTGCCCAAGCGTCTCTCGGTGCGCCCGGCGCATCTTGAGCGCTTGCACGCGTTGCGCGACGCGGGCCGGTTGCTCCTGGCCGGCCCGATGCCAGCGATCGACGCGGAAGATCCGGGGCCGGCTGGATTCGTCGGCACTCTGATCGTCGCTGATTTTCCGGACCTCGCCGCTGCGCGTGCCTGGGTCGATGCCGATCCGTACATCGCCGCCGGAGTGTATCGGGAAGTGAGCGTGCGCCCGTTCAAGAAAGTGCTGCCATGAGCGAGCGGATCGAGCGCATTCGCGCGCGCCTGCAAAGCGAACTGGCGCCCGAGACGCTGGAAATCGAGGATGAGAGCCATCGCCACGCCGGACATGCCGGAGCCCGCGACGGGCGCGGACATTTTCGCGTGCACATCGTCGCCGGCGCATTCGCGGGATTGCCGCTGCTGGCTCGGCACCGACGCATCTACGCGGCGTTGCGCGAAATGATGCAGACCGATATACACGCAATTGCGCTCGATGCGCGCGCTCCGGACGAGATCGAGGAGAACACATGAAGAACCGATTGTTTTTGCTTTGCGCGCTCGCGCTCGCCGGCTGTGGTGGCAGTGACGCGCCGGACACCCGCGTGATCCAGCTGGCGTCGAGCTCGCCGACCGTGGAGACCGTGAACGGCACGGCGGTGCCGCAGAGCCTGCTCGAAGCCGTCGCTCGCCAGCACAACTGGCGACTGGATCAACCGCAGCAGCGCGATCAGGCGTTGAAGATACTCACCGATTGGGTACTGATCGGGCAGGCCGCGCAACGCGAGAATTTCGCCGCCGACGCGCAGTTCCAGGCCGATGTGGAAGCGGCGCGGCTGAAAGCGGTCGCCGAGAGCAGCCTGGCTGAATTCCAGAAACGCACTCCGATCAGCGAAGCAATGCTGAAAGCCGAGTACGAAGGTCAAATCGCGCGCACCGGCAAGGTCGCCTTCGACTTCACGCAGCTGTTGTTCACCAGCGAGGCAGAGGCGAACAAGGCCGAGGAAGATGTGCTCGCCGGCAAACCATTCCAGCAGGTTTTCGACGCGTGGCGCAGCAAGGCCAAGCAGGCGCGCTCGTTTACGCGTGTGCGCATCGACCAGGTGCCGGAAGCGATTGGCAAAACCCTTGCCGGCATGCAGAACGGCGAGACGACCAAGGTGCCGGTCAAGACCGACTTTGGCTGGCACATAGTGCATCTGGACATCGCCAACCCGTACTCGCCGCCGGAGTTCGACCAGATCAAGGACGGCATCCGCCGCAACATGCAGATCAAGATCGGCAAGGAGCGGCTCGACAAGCTCAAGGAGCAGGCCAAGATCGAATATCCGTCCGGCGTCACGCCGCCGGCCAAGGAGGACGTGGCCAAGCCAGGGGCGGCGCCTGCAGTCGTGCCCGCCGGCGAAAAGCCCGACGCGGCAAAAGCGCCTGCCGAGAAAAAAGACTGAGCGGGAGGCGACTGGCCAACGCGCGAAGTGATGCGCCCGTCGACGGCAAGGCGGAAATTCGATCGGCTTGCGCAGCCGGGAACGCTCGCGCGATAGCGTCAGGGTAATTCCACGGCGGCCGGCGCCTGCCAGTCCGGCGCCCGATGCTCGGCGATCACGTTGGTCCAAATGCCGCCACGCACGCCGAATTCGGCCGTCACGCGCATGAAACGCGGCTGTGTCGCGGCGACCAGGTCATCGAGGATGCGATTGGTCACGGCCTCGTGGAATGCGCCTTCGTTGCGGAAAGTCCAGATGTACAGCTTGAGCGATTTCAGCTCCACGCAGGTGCGGTCCGGTACGTAATCCAGATGCAGGGTGGCGAAATCAGGCTGGCCGGTTTTCGGGCAAAGGCACGTGAACTCGGGAATGCGCATGCGGATGGTATACTGACGCTCCGGTTGTGGGTTCGGGAACGTCTCGAGATTTTTGCTTGGCGCGGTCGTCATAGCCGGCTCCTGATAAACGCTTTTCTTGCGAGGGCGCGCACCTTAGCGCAAGCCCGCGCGCTTCACAACGCGGAATGCCCAGCACCGCGAACGGAATCTTCGTAAATCATGCGACTGACCACGATCAAGCTGTCCGGTTTCAAATCCTTCGTCGACCCGACCATTCTGCACCTGCCGACCAACATGACCGGCGTGGTGGGTCCCAACGGCTGCGGCAAATCCAACATCATCGACGCGATCCGCTGGGTGATGGGCGAGAGCGCGCCGACGCGCTTGCGCGGTGATTCGCTGACCGATGTCATTTTCTCTGGTTCGACCGGGCGCAAGCCGGTCGGTGCGGCGTCGGTGGAGCTGATTTTCGACAACTCCGATGGCCTGGTCGTTGGCGAATACGCCAAGTACAACGAGATCTCGGTCAAGCGCCAGGCCAGCCGCGATGGCCAGTCGCAGTATTTCCTCAATGGCGGGCGCTGCCGACGCCGCGACATCACCGACCTGTTCCTCGGCACCGGTCTGGGTGCGCGCAGCTACTCGATCATCGAACAAGGCATGATCTCCGAGATCATCTCCGCGCACCCGGACGAATTGCGCGGGCACCTGGAAGAAGCCGCCGGCATTTCCAAATACAAGGAACGGCGCAAGGAAACCGAAAGCCGCATCAAGGCAACGCGCGAAAACCTCGAACGCCTGAACGACGTGCGCGAGGAAGTCGACAAACAGCTCGATCATTTGAATCGCCAGGCCAAGGCTGCGGCACGCTGGCAGGAACTCAAGGCCGAACAAACCCGGCGCGAGGCCGAAATGCGCGGGCTGCACTATCGCGTGATCGCCGCCGAAATCGACGAGCATCATGCCGCATTGGGCCAGGCCGACATCGCCATTGAAAGTTTCGTTGCCGAGCAGCGCCAGGTCGAGGCGCAAATCGAAGGCCACCGTGAAATCCACCAGGCTGCCGGCGAGCATCTGAACAAGGTGCAGGGCGAGGTTTACCGCATCGGCGGCGAGATCGCGCGCGTGGAGCAGCAAATCCAGCACGGCAAGGAATTGCGCGAACGCCTCGAACGGGCGCGCGAGGAAACCGAAAAAGCCTACGCCGAATTGGGCGAACACATCGGCGCCGATCGCAGCCAGATCGAAAACCTGCGCGCGGCGCTCGCCGATGGCGAGCCGAAGCTGGCGACGATGAATGAAGCGGCGACGAAAACGGCCGAGGCACTGCGCGAAGCGGAAGCCAAGCTCGCCGAATGGCAGAGCCAGTGGGACGCCTACGCGAAATTCTCCAGTGATGCGTCGAAAGAAGCGGAAGTCGAACGCACGCGTCTGGATTATCTCGACAAGCAGGCGCTGGAAACCGCGCGGCGCCTGGAAACGCTGCACGCGGAAAAGAAAGCAGCGGATTTCGATGCGCTGAACGAGCAGGTGCGCAGCTTGAGCGCCGAGCACGACACGCACCGCGGAAAAGTGGAAACGTATACCAAGCTGCTCGACGAGCGCCGTGTGGCGCACGAGCAGGTGCTGGAAAGCGAGCGCACGAACGCTGCGGCGCTCAACGAAGCGCGCACCGAGCTGCAACGCCAGCGCGGGCGTCTGGCCTCGCTCGAAGCATTGCAGCACGCGGCGCTGGGTCAGGAAAAATCGGCCGCCGGCGAATGGCTGGCCAGGCTTGGCTTCGACAAGGCGCGCCGCCTCGGCGAAGCGCTGCAGGTCAACGAAGGCTGGGAAACCGCCGTGGAAACCGTGCTTGGCGGCCTGCTCGAAGGCGTGCTCACCGAGGCGCCACTCGATCATGCCGGCGATCTTGCGAATCTGCGCGACGCCAACGTCGCGTTCGTGGCCACGCAGGACGGCAGCGATGCCCCGGCCGGGACGTTGGCGGCACAGGTGCGCGGTCCGCGGGCGGCGGTCGGAATCCTGGCGCAGGTGCGCATCGCCGAATCGGTGGAACAAGCGCAGCACATCGCGCGCGGGCTGGCCGCGCATGAATCGGTGATCACGCGAAGCGGCGAATGGCTCGGCGCTGGTTATGCGCGCGTGCTGCGTGGCCAAGGCGCGCAAGCCGGCCTGCTCGCGCGCGAGCGCGAGATTCACATGCTGCGCGAAGAAATCGTCAAGCTGCAGGCGCGTGTCGATGCGCTGGGCGGCGAAATCGACGCGATCAAGTCACGCAAGTCCGAAGCCGAAAGTTTGCGCGACGAGGCGCAGCGCGAGCTCTACACCTCGCATCGGCGCACGGCGGAACTGGCCGGGCAGGTGCAGAGCCACAAGGGCCGCATCGAGAGTGCGCAGGCGCGGCTGGCCAAGATCGAACAGGAAATTGGCGAACTCGACGCCCGCACGCAGACCGACCAGGGCGCCACGCGCGAAGCGCGCGCGCGCCTGGAGCAGGCGGTCGCGAAAATGGGCGAGCAGGAGCTGCGGCGCCAGCAGCTCGACGGCGAACGGCGCCGGTTGCTCGAAGCGCGCGAAGAAACGCGCATGAACGCACGTGAAGCCGGAGAACAGGCGCACCAACTCGCGCTCGGCCTCGAGGCCAAGCGCGCCGCGGTCAGCTCGCTCGAACAGGCGCTGTTGCGCATGAACAATCAGCTCGCGCAGCTCGAGTCGCGCAAAGCCGAGATCGCGCACCAACTCGAATCCGGACACGCGCCGCTCACCGACATGGAAGCCGAGCGGCAGACGTATTTGAATCAGCGTCTGCTCATCGACAAGCAGCTCGTCGAGGCGCGCAAGGCGCTCGAAGAACGCGACAACGAATTCCGCGGCTACGAGCAGGAGCGCCATCGTATCGAACATGTGCTCGCTGAGCATCGCGAGAGGCACGCCGAACGGCGCCTCGCGCACCAGAGCCTGCAGATGCGCGCGCAGCAGCTGCATGAAGCGATCACCAACGCGGGCCATGAATTGCAATCGGTGCTCGATGCGTTGCCGGCCGGAGCCGATCCGACTGAATGGCAGCAGCAACTGGAAACGCTCGACGCCAAGATCAAGCGCCTGGAACCGGTGAATCTCGCCGCGATTTCCGAGTTCGAGGAACAGTCCCAGCGCAAGAATTACCTCGATGCGCAGCTCGCCGATCTCAACACCGCGCTGGAAACGCTCGAAGGCGCGATCAAGAAGATCGACCGCGAAACGCGCCAGCGCTTCAAGGAGACGTTCGATCGCGTCAACACCGGCTTGCAGGAGCTGTTCCCGAGGCTGTTCGGCGGCGGCCATGCGTATCTGGAATTGACCGGCGAGGATCTGCTCGACGCCGGTGTGTCGATCATGGCGCGGCCGCCCGGCAAGCGCGTGACGAATATCTCGCTGTTGTCCGGCGGCGAGAAAGCGCTGTCCGCCGTCGCGCTCGTGTTTGCGATCTTCCGCTTGAATCCGGCACCGTTCTGTCTGCTCGACGAGGTCGATGCGCCGCTGGACGAAGCCAACGTCGGCCGCTTCTCGCAACTCGTCACCGAGATGAGCGAGCGCGTGCAGTTCCTGTTCGTCACCCACAACAAGGCGACGATGGAAGCCGCGCACCAGCTTTGTGGCGTGACCATGCGCGAGCCGGGCGTGTCGCGTCTGGTCCAGGTCGACCTTGCCGAAGCAGCGAAATTGGCGGGCGCCGCGTAACGGCCAAAACGCAGGCGCTCGTGTAGTATTCGCGCAATGAGCACGAACGAACTACGCGTCATCATCGCGGTCATCGGCGCGATCGTGTTTGCGCTGATCTATTTCTTCGGCCGGCCGAAAAAGCCGGGGCAGGGCAGGCGCATGCCATGGTCGGCACGCGATAACGGCGAGCGCATCGAACCGACGCTTGGCGGACCGCCGCAGCCGGCGCAAGGCGAACTCGACGTCGCCTTGCATGAGGACGTCGAGCGCCTGGGTTCGGCGATCGCGGCCAAGCGCGGCGAAACCCAGGAGTCCGCGCCACGAGCGCCAGCCGCCGGGATGCGCCCCACGCAGCCGATCGAACGCATCGTAACTTTGTTTGTCGCCGCGCGCGACGGCGAGACAATTCACGGTGCAGACCTCGTCGTCGCCGCGGAAAAAGCCGGCCTGACGTTCGGCGACATGGGCATTTTTCACAGGCTGGTTTCCGGAAAGCCCGAAGCCGGCCCCGTGTTCAGCATGGCGAACATGGTCAAACCCGGCAGTTTCGACATGCGCGGTGTCGATTCGTTGCAAACCCCCGGTGTCAGTTTCTTCATGACCTTGCCGGGGCCGCTCGCGGCGCTCGATGCCTGGGAGCATATGCTGCCGACCGCGCAACGCCTGGCCGAATTGCTCGACGCCAACGTGCTCGACGAGGAGCGCAATGCACTCGGCCGCCAACGCATCGCGCACTTGCGCGACGAACTGCGCGCATGGGATCGCAAGCAGGAAAGAAACGAGATTCGCTTGCGCTAGGTGCAACTAGTGTGAATGTTCTAGCCGTCCCAATTACTTTGGTCTCGACGCCGCACTCGCGGCAGATTCCGAACGAGAGGCGAATATGGCTGGCAAACGCACCAAGCAATCCCCGCAGAACCGGAAACCCGCAGACCAGGCGCGTGCGCTTTGGCTGGCAGGCCTCGGCGCCGTATCGATCGTGCAGAAGCGCGGCGGCGAACTGATCGCCGAGTTGATCACCGAAGGCCACGAATTGCAGTCCCGTGCGCAGGCGTTCGCACAGCAAGTGTCGTCGCAAGCTGCCGAACAGGCGAAGGACGCGCTGGCGCCGTTCGAGGCTGAGTTCAAGCGCAACATCGAGAAGCTCGGCGCGGCCACGCAGAATCGTCTCGCCAGTGCGTTGGCCGTACTCGGCATTCCGTCCAAATCCGATATCGAGACACTTACCCAGCGTGTCGCGGCGCTGAGCAAGCAGCTGAAGACTGCGCGCTAAGCTCATCAAAATGGGGATGAAACGGCCGCTACGTGCGGCCGTTTTTCTTAGCGCCGATAAGCCTGCGCCAGCGTGTTCAGATGCGCACGCTCTGCGTCGCGCAGGAACGGCGCGATCAGCAGCATGACCTGATAGATGCCGTGTGTCAGGTCTTCCTGGGTCGGATCCGCCTTGGCGCCGCGCACGGCGTGATAAGGCAGCCAGAACGTCGCGACGAGCAGCACGTTCTCGGCGGTCGCGCGGATTTCATCCGACGTGGCGCGCAGGATTTCCGCTTCAGCCAGGCCCTTCAGCACCGAGGTCGCCGCGCCCGAAGCGCGCGTGAGGATGCGTGCGTAGCGCTGCTTGAGCTTGCGGTTGCGCGAGAGGATATCGACGAGATCACGATACAAGAATCGGTATGTCCACATGCATTCGAAGACGAGGTGCAGCTGCAGCCAGACGTCCTCGAGATTGGGCAGGCGGCCCTCGGGCGCGCCGATCGCCTGGTCCATGCGTGCCTCGTAGCGCGCGAACAGCTGCTCGACGATGTCGTCCTTGTTGCGGTAGTGATAGTAGAGATTGCCCGGGCTGATGCCGAGCTCATCGGCGATGTGGTTCGTGGTGACGTTCGGCTCGCCCTGGGCGTTGAACATTGCCAGACTCGTATCCAGAATACGTTCTGGCGTCTGCCTCGGAGACATGGCGCCTAGCCGCGCAGCTTTTTGACCAGATCGATGTACTTCTGCTGCGCTTCTTCGGCCTTGGTGCCCTTGAGCTTGCCCCAGGCCTCGTATTTGGCGGTGCCGACGAAATCGAAGAAGCCGGGTTTCGGGCCGGAAACGTCGCCCTCCGATCCCTGTTTGTACAGGGCGTAAAGCTTGAGCAGGGTGTCGTTGTCCGGACGCTCCTTGAGCTGCTTCACGTCCTCGGCGGCTTGCTCGAATTTCGTTTTCAGATCGGCCATAAACTTCCCCTGCGCGGGCTTGTCCGTGCCAGCATGATCGACGATTGGAAAACTGCGTGTCAACGCGCACGCGGCTTTGCTATCTTACGCCGCATAACAAGTCGAGGGGAAAAGCCGTGACCTATTTCGTAACTGGCGCGACCGGTTTCATTGGCCGGCACTTGTTGACGCATTTACTGGCGCGCAAGGGCGACATTTACTGTCTCGTACGCAAAAGCTCTCTGCACCGTTTTGACCAATTGCGCGAACGCTGCGGTGACGAAGGCAAGCGCCTGATCGCGGTGCAAGGCGATCTTGCAAAACCGATGCTCGGCGTGACGCCGGCGCAGCGCAAGGCGCTCAGCGCGAAGGTCAAGCATTTCTTCCATCTCGCGGCGATCTACGATCTGGCCGGCGATGCGCAAACCCAGACGCTCGCCAATGTCGAAGGCACGCGTCACGCGCTGCAGCTTGCCGACGACATCAAGGCCGGCTGCTTCCATCACACGAGTTCCATCGCCGCTGCCGGTTTGTATCCGGGCGTGTTCCGCGAAGACATGTTCGCCGAAGCGGAGGACCTGGACCATCCGTACTTCAGGACCAAGCACGATTCCGAAGGGCTGGTGCGCAAGGAGTACAAGCGGGCGTATCGGATCTACCGGCCGGGCGTGGTCATCGGCAATTCGAAAACCGGCGAAATCGACAAGATCGACGGTCCGTACTATTTCTTCCGCACGCTGAAAAAACTGCGCGAGATGTTGCCGCCGTGGATGCCGACCGTGGGCCTGGAAGGCGGGCGCATCAATCTCGTCCCGGTGGATTTTGTCGCGGCGGCGATGGATCACATCGCGCACAAGCCCGGGCTCGATGGTGGCTGTTTTCATCTGACCGATCCGGCGCCGCGCCGCATCGGTGAGGTGCTCAATATCTTCGCGCGCGCCGGTCATGCACCGCAGATGACGATGCGTCTGGACGCGCGCATGTTCGGATTCATACCCGGTTCGGTGAAACAGGCGCTGGCCAGCCTGCCTCCGGTCAAGCGCTTCACCAATGTCGTGCTGCGCGACTTGGGAATTCCCGCCGAAGTGATGCGGCTGATCAATTATCCGACCCGTTTCGATACGCGCGAGGCCGAGCGCGCGCTCAAAGGCAGCAAGATCAAGGTGCCGGATATCGAGGATTATGCGTGGCGCCTGTGGGATTACTGGGAACGCCATCTGGATCCGGACCTGTTCGTCGATCATTCCCTCTCCGGCAAAGTCAAAGGCCGCACGGTGCTGATCACCGGCGGTTCGTCAGGTATCGGCAAAGCCGTGGCTCTGAAAGTCGCCGCAGCCGGCGGCAAGGTATTGATCTGCGCGCGCGGCGCGGAGGAACTGGAAGCGACGCGCAAGGAAATCGTCGATGCCGGCGGTAACTGCCATGCGTACGTCACCGATCTGGCCGAAATCAAATCCTGCGACGAGCTCGTGGCGAAAGTCATTGCCGAGCACAAGGGTGTCGACATCCTGATCAACAATGCCGGCCGTTCGATCCGGCGCGCGATCGCCTCGAGCTACGATCGCTTCCACGATTTCGAACGCACGATGCAGCTGAATTATTTCGGCTCGCTGCGGCTGATCATGGGCTTTCTGCCCGGCATGACCGCGCGCCACCGCGGCCACATCATCAACATTTCCTCGATTGGCGTGCTGACGAATGCGCCGCGTTTTTCCGCGTATGTCGCCTCGAAAGCCGCGCTCGATGCATTCTCTCGGTGTGCCCAAGCCGAGTTCTCCGATAACGGCATCAACTTCACCACGATCAACATGCCGCTGGTCAAGACGCCGATGATTGCGCCGACCAAGATGTACGAATCGGTGCCGACATGGACACCCGAGGAAGCGGCGGATTTCGTCGTGCAGGCGATCATCGAACGGCCGGTACGGCTGGCCACGCGCCTGGGCATCTTCGGCCAAATTTTCTACTCGCTCGCACCGCGCGCTTACGAGATCCTCATGAATACCGCGTTCCGTCTATTCCCGGATTCTTCGGCGGCGAAAGGGATGAAGGGCCGAGCGGAAATGCAGGAGCCGTCGAGCGAGCAGATTGCGTTTGCTTCGTTGATGCGTGGAGTGCACTGGTAGGCGCCCGCACATTCGATTTTCGCAAATTGCCGGAGCAGATCGTCAAAGCCGGTCTTGCGCTAGACTCTGAAGTGCCTTTGCCGATCCGGCGAGGCACTCGGGGGCGATGTTCGCGGATTTGCTGCAAATGAAACTGGTTTCCATCGTCTTCGCCGTCTTGTGCCTGGTGCTGCCTTTGCGCACGAGCGCAACCGACGATCCGCAGGTCATGGCCGACGCGTGCGCCACCGACGATGCGGGAATATTGCGTTTGTTCGACGCGACAGCGTTCATGCTGAATACCAACTATCAGCAGCTCGTCAAGAATACCGATCAAACCTATGCGATGGTGCCGATGGGCATCAATACCAACGCGCCGTTGGGGCCGCTGGATCCGGCATCGGCTTACTATGGCATGCCGCAGGCGCCGGCCGGACGCTCTGCGGTATTGATCTCTAGCAATACCCTGCTGACCGTCGCGCACCAAGTGCCGTTCGGCTACACCGCGTACGTCTACATTTTCGGATTGCGCGCGCAGAACATCGGCGGGGTTTGCCAATATCCGGATGCCGCTCACATTCCCGCGCAAGATGTGTATTTCGCGTCATCCGGTGCCGATGGTGCGTACAACGGCGTCGTTTTGAACACGCACTCGGATACCTCGCTCGGCGACTACGTCGTCATCACGCTGGACCGTCCCGTCGTCGGCAGAACGCCTTTGGCCGTGCGCAAGAGCGGCTTCGCTTCGCCAGGAGCCCGCTTCGCCGGCGTGTCTTTCAGCCAGCGGCTCATTCCGGCCAAGGCTGACCTGGCGATCCAGCACATGAACGAAGATTCGCCGCTCGGTGTCTACATCGCGAATACCTCGATGCTACCCGGCGCGTCCGGTTCACCGATCTACAATCTGGACGAGGGCGTCGTCGAAACACTCGACGCCACGGTCAATTCGTGCGTGTACTTCTCCGGCGAGGCAAATGGCCTGTACCTGTTGGAAGAAAATTGTCCAGGCTATTTCTTGCCGGTCAACGGACCCGTAACCGTGATATCCACACTTCCCGGTTTTCACGACGCCGATCTGATCTTCCGTAGCGCATTCGAGCAGTAGCCGCAGAAGAAAAAGAGCGGCGATTCCGTTCCGCGGGCCTGAACATGCCTTTCCCGAGTCGGCGGTGGAGCGACCTCACTCGATTTTGATTTCAGTCTTTCCCGCTGCTTTCAATTTCGCATTGATCGCTGCCAGCTCGACCGATTTGACCTGATTCCAGGCACTGAGCGTCGCATCGATCATCGGCAGCAGCGCTTCGAAGCCTTTCTGCACGTCGGGCGACGGAGCGGCGTCCGCACCATCCACGGCGAGCATCTGGCTGTCGAGTTCGCCGGACAAGAACAGAAAATTCTTCGTGTCGCGCGCAGGGAACGCCCAGGCGTTGTGCGGATTGGCCGCTGCGCGCATGCCGGAGACGGAGCGAACTTTCCGTGTGGTCTCGTCGATCTCGCGCGCCAGACTCGGCGCATCGACACGCGCTGTTTTCAGCGCCGCCAGCACTGCTTCGATTTGCATCGATGCATCGGCGACGCGCGTGCGCTGTGCCTCGATGCGCCTGGCCAGCTCAAACTGTTGCGCATACGCCGTGGCCGGCAGATCGAGGCGCGGATCGGCCAGCACAGTCAGGGGCTGAGTAAGTTTCTGCTCACCGACCGTCAACACGACCCGGTAGCTGCCGGGCGGCGCCCAGACGCCGTCGGTATAGGTCGCCGGCGCATCCCTGTCCGTTTGCACGCCGCGATAGCGCAGCGGCCAAACAAACCGGTGCATGCCCGCAGCGCTGGAAAGCGTGACCGGATGTTCGACCCATTCGAGTGCGATCGAGCTTTTCTTTGCATCGCTCTGGGACGGCTGATCGGCGCTGGAATAGTGCCGGACAACGGCGTCGTTGGGATCGAGAATATCCAGTGTAATCGGTGACTTGATGTCGTCTTTTAATGTGTAATCGATGTACGCGCCCTCCGGCGGATTCGGCGCCAGTGGCTCGTCCTTTGGCAACGGCGTGCCGGTGAACCCGGGTTTGTGCACGCGGTAGGCCGGCGACGGCGCAAACAGCCACGCGGCGGCGTTTTCGATCTTGGCGTCGAGTTGGCGCAGCGCGCTGATGTCGTCGAGGATGAAAATGCCGCGACCGTGCGTGGCGATCACGACGTCGCGATCGTGGATCGCGATGTCGCGCACCGAGGTGACTGGCAGATTCAGCTGCAGCGATTGCCAGTGTTCACCGTCGTCGAACGAAGCGTAAAAGCCGCGCTCGCTGCCGGCAAACAACAAGTCTTTGCGCACCGGGTCGGCGCGTACGACGTTGATTGCCTGTTCGGGCAGACCGGCGACGATTTTCAGCCATGTTTTGCCGCCATCGCGAGTGCGGTAGATATACGGTTTCTGATCGTCGAGACGATGCCGGTCGACCGCGACGTAAGCGCTCTCGGCATCGAACGGCGAGGCATCGATGATACCGATCTTCGACCACGGCGTAAGTTCTTTCGGGGTCACGTTCTCCCAATGCGAGCCACCGTCGCGCGTGCGCCAGATGAGTCCGTCATCGGTGCCGATCCAGATCACACCGTCGGCGACGGGCGAGGGCGCGATCGCATAGATCACGCCGCGACGCGGTCCCTGGCCCTGGTTATCGGCGGCGGTTGCGGCATCGACGTTCGGTGGCACCCCGGGGTCCTCGCGCGTGAGGTCCGGACTGATCGGCTGCCAGTGCTCGCCGCGATCGCCGGTGCGAAACAGGCGCTGATTGGCGAAATACAGCACGTGCGGCGCACGTGGCGAGAACGTCAGCGGCAGAGTCCACGTATGCCGGTAGATGTCAGGTTGCGCGAGGGTCGGATCGACGTGGCGCACTTGTTCCGTGCGCAGGTCGAGTTTGTCGACACGGCCGCCGAAGACGATCTGTGAATCGTCCGGATCGGGCGCGATGTTATCGGCTTCGCCGCCGACTGCCGTTTCGCGGAACTGCATCATACTGATGCCGTTGTGATCGCGGCTGCGGCTCGGCAGGCTGACCGAACCGGAATCCTGCTGCGCGCCGTAAACCCAGTACGGAAAACGATTGTCGGTGCTGATGTGGTAAATCTGCGCGGTCGGCTGGTTGTGCCACGAACTCCAGGTCTTGCCGCCGTTCAACGTGATGATCGCGCCTTGATCGACGCCGAGCATTTGCCGCTGCGGGTCTTTCGGATCGATCCACATCGCATGGAAATCATCGCCGGTCTGATCGCCTTTGAGCGCGTCGAACGTCGCGCCACCATCATCGGAGCGCAGCACGATCGTGCTCGGAACGTAGATGCGGTCGGGGTCCTTCGGATCGGCGGCGATCTCGCCGAAGTACCAGTCGCGCTGCCAGATGCGCGCGTCGGAATTCTTGCGCGTCCACGTAGCGCCGGCGTCATCGGACCGGTACAGGCCGCCGGCATCGCCATCGACGAGCGCATAAACGCGCTGCGGCGCCGCCGCCGAAATCGCCAGGCCGATACGGCCAACACTATCGGGAAAGCCATTGCCGGTAATGTGCGTCCAATGCTCGCCGCCATCGCTGGATTTGTACAAACCGCTGCCGGGTCCATTCGACGGCGGATACACGTCCCACGGCGGCCGTCGCGTCTGCCAGAGCGCTGCATAGATGACGTTCGGATCGCCCGGCTGAAAGGCGAGGTCGATCGCGCCGGTATCGGCATTCGGGCCGAGTATTTTTTGCCAGCTCTTGCCGCCATCGCGCGTGCGGAACACGCCACGCTCCGCATTGGCACCGTACGGATGACCGAGTGCGGCGACATAGGCCAGTTTCGGGTCACGCGGGTGCACGAGGATCCGCGCGATTTGTTGGGTATCGCGCAAGCCCGACAAAGCCCAAGTCTTGCCGCCATCGCTGGATTTGTAGACGCCGCTACCCTGCGAGATGTCCGAACGCATGTCCGATTCGCCGGTACCGACGTAGATCGTCTTTGCATCCGAGGGCGCCAGCGCGATGGCGCCGATCGAACCGACGTTCTGGCCGTCGAAGATCGGCTGCCAGGTACGGCCGGCATCGAGCGTCTCCCAGACGCCGCCGTTGACCGAGCCGAAATAGAAATGCTGCGCTTCGTCCGCCACGCCGGTCACCGCGAGCACGCGCCCGCCGCGGAATGGTCCGATCAGGCGCCACTGCAGCCCTTGGAACAGTGCCGGATCGGCGGCTTGTACCGCGAAAGTCGCAAGAAAACCCAGCGCGAGAACGGCGCAACGAAACGGCATGCGGATTCCTTCGATTGAAAATGGGACGGCGGACGCGTCGGCATGTTCCCGTACTCCATGCCGATCGCACAACCGGACGGAAGTAATGGTGAATTAGTTTCACAAATTCGCTGCTGCCAAGGTGGACAGAAGCGGCCGCTCCCCGGTAAAATTCGCACTCGCCCGCTACCTCGAATCCCGGACTGATCTCAGCCCGCGGGTTTTGCTGCATCCGAAGGTTGCGCCCGGTTCACGCAAGGCGAGACCATGACACCAGCTCTTTTAGCCCTCGCAGACGGCAGCCTCTTCCACGGCACCGCCATTGGCGCCGAAGGCGAGACAGTTGGCGAAGCGGTGTTCAATACCGCAATCACGGGTTATCAGGAAATCCTTACCGACGCCTCGTATGCGCGCCAGATCGTCACGCTGACGTTCCCGCACATCGGCAATGTCGGCTGCAATGCGGTCGATGCCGAATCCACGCAGGTTTACGCCGCCGGCCTCGTCGTTCGCGACCTGCCGCGACTGGCCAGCAACTGGCGTTCGCAAGAATCGCTGCAGGACTACCTGCGTCGCAACAATGTCGTGGCGATCGCCGACATCGACACGCGTCGCCTCACGCGCATCCTGCGCGACAAGGGTGCGCAAAATGCCTGCCTCGTGGCCGGTGCGGACATTTCCGTCGAACGCGCGCTCGCCGCGGCAACCGCATTCCCGGGTCTCAAGGGCATGGATCTGGCCAAGGTCGTCAGCACGAAGGCGAGCTACCGATTCGAAGAAGGCAGCTACGACCTCGACCGCTGTGCGTTCGCCTCGCCCGTGCGCCAGCATCGTGTCGTCGTCTACGATTTTGGCGTGAAGCTCAATATCTTGCGCATGCTCGTGGATCGCGGCTGCGAAGTCACGGTCGTGCCGGCGCAGACCTCCACGGCCGACGCGCTCGCGCACAAACCCCACGGCGTCGTGCTGTCGAACGGCCCGGGAGATCCGGAGCCTTGCGATTACGCGATCGCGGCGACACGCGAATTCATCAAGCGCCAGATTCCGCTCTACGGCATTTGCCTGGGTCACCAGATCCTCGGTCTGGCCGTGGGGGCAAAAACGATGAAGATGAAGTTCGGCCACCATGGCGCCAATCATCCGGTCATCGACCTCGCCAGCGGGCGCGTGATGATCTCGAGTCAGAATCACGGGTTTGCGGTGGACGAGTCGACGTTGCCGCGCAATGTGCAGGTGACGCACCGTTCGCTGTTCGATGGTTCCAATCAGGGCATACGTCTGACCGATGCGCCGGCATTCAGTTTCCAGGGGCACCCGGAAGCCAGCCCGGGCCCATGCGATGTAGCCGGTCTGTTCGATCAATTCGTCCGTTCGATGGAGGCGCGCGCGGCAGCCGCGGCGTAGCAAAGATGAAAAGAGTGCTTTTGTTGACCAGCCTGGCTCTGTCCGTGGCCTGCGCGCACGCAGCCGCTCCGGCCAGGCATGCCGCTCCGGCGGCACCGGCCAAGGCCGCTGAGCCGCCGAAGCCGCAGCTTCAAGAAGTTTCCTACGCGGACCTCGGCAAATACCTCAATCAGCGTATCGTCGTGCGCACTACGCTGCACACCGAGCGCGCCGGCACATTGGTCAAGTATTCGGGCACGGCGATCGATCTCAAACTCGACTCCGGCGCGACGCTCGGCTTGCCGCGCGAAACGATCCGCAGCGTCGGCGTGCCGATCGCTCCCACCGATCCGCCCGCTGCGGACAAGAACGTACCGGACAAGAAATAAGCAATGCCAAAGCGCACCGACATCCGCAGCATCCTGATCATCGGCGCCGGTCCGATCGTCATCGGCCAGGCCTGCGAATTCGATTATTCCGGTGCGCAAGCCTGCAAGGCGCTCATGCAGGAAGGCTATCGCGTGATCCTGGTCAATTCGAATCCGGCCACGATCATGACCGATCCGGAAATGGCCGACGCGGTCTACATCGAGCCGATCAACCGCCACACCGTCGAGGCGATCATCGCCAAGGAAAAACCCGACGCGCTGCTGCCGACGATGGGCGGACAGACCGCGCTCAATTGCGCGCTCGACCTCGCCGATGCGGGAATTCTGGAAAAGTATAAAGTTGAACTGATCGGCGCGTCGCGCGAAGCGATCCGCATGGCCGAGGATCGCGAGCTGTTCCGCCGCGCGATGATCGACATCGGTCTGGAATGTCCAAGCGCGGAAGTCGCCAAGACGCTCGAACAGGCGCTCGAAGCTCAAGCGAAAGTCGGGTTCCCGACGATCATCCGGCCGAGCTTCACGCTCGGCGGCAGCGGTGGCGGCATCGCGTACAACCGCGAGGAATTCGTCGAGATCGTCGGCCGTGGCCTCGAACTGTCGCCGGTGCACGAGGTGCTGATCGAGGAATCGGTACTCGGCTGGAAAGAGTTCGAGATGGAAGTCGTGCGCGACAAGGCCGACAACTGCATCATCGTCTGCTCGATCGAAAACCTCGATCCGATGGGCGTACACACCGGGGATTCGATCACGGTGGCCCCGGCGCTCACGCTGACCGACAAGGAATACCAGCGTCTGCGCGATGCCAGCATCGCCGTGTTGCGCAAGATCGGTGTCGACACCGGCGGTTCGAACGTGCAGTTCGGTGTGAACAGCGAGAACGGTCGTGTCGTCGTCATCGAGATGAATCCGCGCGTGTCGCGCTCGTCGGCGCTGGCATCGAAAGCGACCGGTTTTCCGATCGCGAAAGTCGCGGCCAAGCTCGCCGTCGGCTATACGCTCGACGAGCTGCGCAACGAGATCACCGGCGGTGCCACGCCGGCGTCGTTCGAGCCGACGATCGATTACGTCGTCACCAAGATTCCGCGCTTCGCATTCGAGAAATTTCCGGCCGCCGACGCGCGCCTGACCACGCAAATGAAGTCGGTCGGCGAAGTCATGGCGATCGGCCGCACGTTCCAGGAATCGCTGCAGAAGGCGCTGCGCGGGCTGGAAACCGGTAAGGACGGATTGAATCCGGGCAAGCTCGATTTCGGCAATGCCGACGATATCGCCATGCTCAAGCGCGAGCTGCGCGAACCGAAGCCCGACCGTGTGTTCCATGTCGCCGACGCGTTTCGCGCCGGCTTGTCGCTCGAGGAGATCTACCAGCTCACGCACATCGATCGCTGGTTCCTCGATCAGATCGCCGAGCTCATCGAAATCGAAACGCAAGTGAAAAACGGCGGGTTTGCGGCGCTCGACGCCGCACGCATGCGTGCGCTCAAGCGCAAGGGTTTTTCCGACGCGCGCCTGGCCGCGCTGATCGCGACCGACGAGGCGGCTGTGCGCAAGTTGCGCCACGCGTTCGATGTGCATCCGGTGTACAAGCGAGTGGATTCGTGCGCGGCCGAGTTCGCCACGACCACGGCGTATCTGTATTCGACGTACGAAGAAGAATGCGAAGCGGCACCGACCTCGCGCGACAAGATCATGGTGCTCGGCGGCGGCCCGAATCGCATTGGCCAGGGCATCGAGTTCGATTACTGCTGCGTGCACGCCGCATTGGCGCTGCGCGAAGACGGGTTCGAGACGATCATGGTCAACTGCAATCCGGAGACGGTTTCGACCGACTACGACACGTCGGATCGGCTGTACTTCGAACCGCTGACGCTCGAAGACGTGCTCGAAATAATCGCCGTGGAAAAACCGAAAGGCGTGATCGTGCAATACGGCGGGCAGACGCCGCTCAAACTCGCGCGCGCGCTCGAAGCCAACGGTGCGCCGATCATCGGCACCTCGCCCGACTCGATCGATCTGGCCGAAGACCGCGAACGTTTCCAGCAGATGGTGAGCAAGCTCGGCCTCACCCAGCCGCCGAATCGCACCGCACGCACGCCCGACGAAGCGCTCGCGCTCGCGCGCGAGATCGGCTATCCGCTCGTCGTGCGCCCGAGCTATGTGCTCGGCGGCCGGGCGATGGAAGTCGTGCACGGCGATGCGGACTTGCGCCGTTACATCACCGACGCGGTGCGTGTTTCGAACGACTCGCCGGTGCTGCTCGACCGCTTCCTCGATAACGCCGTGGAAGTCGATGTCGACGTCGTCGCCGACGCGCACGGCAACGTGCTGATCGGCGGCATCATGGAGCACATCGAGGAAGCCGGCGTGCACTCCGGGGATTCGTCCTGTTCGCTGCCGCCGTATTCGCTGCCGGCAAGTGTCCAGGATGAGTTGCGCGTGCAGGTCACGCAGATGGCGCGCGAACTCAGAGTCGTGGGTCTCATGAACACGCAGTTTGCGATCCAGACGGATGAAACCCGTGGCTCGACGATTTTCATCCTCGAAGTGAACCCGCGCGCATCTCGCACGGTGCCGTTCGTGTCGAAGGCTACCGGCGTGGCGCTTGCGAAGATCGCGGCGCGCTGCATGGTCGGCAAGACGCTCGCCGAACAGCACGCCACGCGCGAAGTCGTACCGAAATATCATTCGGTCAAGGAAGCGATATTCCCATTCCTGAAATTTCAGAATGTCGATCCGATTCTCGGCCCAGAAATGCGCTCGACCGGCGAAGTCATGGGCGTCGGCCGCAGTTTCGGCGCGGCGTTCGCGCGCGCGCACGAGGCCGCGAATATCGCGCCTCCGGCGACCGGCAAGGCGTTCCTCAGCGTGCGCGAAGGCGACAAGGCGCGCTTGCTGCCAGTCGCGCGCGAATTGCTCAAGCGCGGCTTCAATCTGGTTGCCACGTCCGGTACCTGCGCGTTCCTGCTCGAACATGGAATTGATTGCGCGCGCATCAACAAGGTGCTCGAAGGGCGGCCGCACATCGTCGATTTGATCAAGAACGGCGAGATCGTGTTCATCGTCAACACGACCGAAGGCAAGCAGGCGATCGCCGACTCATTCTCGATCCGACGCGAAGCGTTGCAGCAACGCATCACGTATTCGACCACCATCGCCGGCGCGCGCGCGCTGTTGCATTCGCTGGATTTCCGCGGCAATGGCGAGGTCAACAGTTTGCAGGAATTGCACAGAGAATTGACCGCATGAAAAGAAGCCCGATGACCGCGAAAGGCGCCGAACGGTTGCGCGCCGAGGTCGAACGCCTGAAATCCGTGGAACGCCCGCGCATCATTGCCGCGATCGCCGAAGCGCGCGCGCACGGCGACCTCAAGGAAAACGCCGAATATCACGCCGCGCGCGAGCAGCAGGGTTTCATCGAAGGCCGCATCCAGGAACTCGAAGCCGCGCTGAGCTATGCGGAAGTGATCGACGTGTCCCGGCTGACCCCGAATGGCAAAATTGTATTCGGCGCGACCGTGCAGCTCGAAGACGAGGACAATGGCGAAGCGGTGACGTATCAGATCGTCGGCGACCTCGAAGCCGACATCAAGCAACGGTTGATTTCGGTGTCGTCGCCATTCGCGCGCGCGCTGATCGGCAAGAGCGAAGGCGACAGCTTTGAGTTCCAGGCGCCGAACGGCACCAAGAATTACGAGATCGTTTCCGTCACTTACAAGATGTGAAGCATCGCGTGGCCACGCTCACGCTGCTGTTGCCGGATCTCTCGCGCGTTGAAAAGATGCCAGGCCTGGCGCAATGGCTTGCGCGCGGCGACCGGTTGCCGGAGGCGAAGCCGGGGCGCGAAGTCTTGTTGCGCGACTCGTTCGAGTTCATCGGCACGTCGCTGCCGGTCGCTGCCTTGACGCGCTCGTTGGATGCAGGCGACGCGCCGGGCGCGATGTGGCTGCGTGCCGATCCCGCGTATGCGATCGCCGACGCCGTCACCGCGCGGCTGATGGCGTGCGGCGACATCGGCTTATCGCAAATCGAAAGCGATGAACTCGCGCGCACGTTGCGGCCGCTGTTCGGCGATGCCGGATTTCCGCTCGAACCTGCCACGCCATCGCGCTGGTATCTGCGCTGCCCGCCTGGCGCGCGCCTGCCGCAGTTCGCGGCGCCCGACTCGATGCTCGGCGATGACCTGATGCGGCATCTGCCAAGCGGAGACAACGAGCGCCAATGGCGGCATCTGTTCAACGAGGCGCAAGTAATTCTGCACAATCACCCGGTCAATGCGCGCCGTGCGCAGCGCGGCCAGGTGCCCGCGAATACGCTCTGGTTCTGGGGAGCCGGCAAACTGCCGGATTGGGTGCGCGCACCGTATACGCGCGTGGCCAGCGAAGACGAAGTGACGATCGCGTTGGCAAAGTCGGCGAAGATTGCGGTCGTCGAGCGCACGGCCGTACTGGCCGAACTCGGGCCGACCGAATCCGTATTGATCGATGCTGACGCTGTACCGCAACTCGGAACGGCAAAATTCAAAACCATCGATTTGCGTTTTGCGAGCGGCGAGCGCGTGCGTTACAAAAGCTGGCACCGCGTCCGGTTCTGGCGGCGCGCGCGCGCATGAAGCCGCGCATCCAGCGGCGCACCGTCGCAGTCACGGGTCCGTGGCCCGATTCCATCCATCCGGTGCTGCGGCGCGTATACGCGGCACGCGGGGTCGCATCTGCGGCAGACATCGAACATCGCCTTGCGGCTTTGCTCGTGCCGCAATCGCTCGGTGGAATCGAGCGCGCCTGCGAACTGATCGAAGCGGCATTGCGTGCCGACGCCCGCATCGTCATCGTTGGCGATTTCGATTGCGATGGCGCCACCGGTACTGCGGTCGCGCTGCGCGGATTGCGCATGCTCGGTGCGAAGAACCTGGATTATGCCGTGCCGAACCGCTTTCGGCACGGTTACGGTCTGACGCCGCTGCTCGTGGAAGAACTGCGCGGGCTGAGCCCGGACATGCTCATCACTGTCGACAATGGCGTTGCCGCAAATGCGGGCGTTGCCGCTGCGAAAGCGCTCGGTGTGCAAGTGGTCGTCACCGATCACCATTTACCCGGCACCACGCTGCCGGCGGCGGACGCGATCGTCAATCCGAACCTTGACGGCGATGCGTTCCCGAGCAAGGCGCTCGCGGGAGTCGGCGTGATGTTCTACCTGCTGCTCGCGTTGCGCGCCTTTCTGCGCGAACGTGCGTGGTTTGCCGAACGCGGCATCACCGAGCCGGATTTGGGAACATTGCTGGACCTGGTCGCGCTCGGCACGATAGCCGACCTCGTGCCGTTGGACCGCAACAACCGCATACTTGTCGATGCGGGCCTCAAGCGCATCCGCGCCGGGCGCGGCTGCGCTGGCATCGCCGCATTACTGGACAGTGGCAAGCGCGATTTGGCCCGCGTGGTGGCGACCGACCTGGCTTACGTCGTCGGTCCTCGCATCAACGCCGCCGGACGCCTCGAGGACATGCGAATCGGCATCGAATGCCTGTTGAGCGACGATCCGGTCGACGCGGCGCAACTTGCCGGGGCGCTGTCGTCGATCAATGCCGAACGCCGCGAACTTCAGGCCGACATGGTGGAACAGGCGGAAGCCGAAGTGCAAAAATGGAAATTGCAGCATGCCGACGCGCCGATGCCGCATGGCGTGGTGCTGTTCGATGCCGGATGGCACCACGGTGTCGTCGGTCTCGTCGCATCCAAGCTCAAGGAATCGCTGCAACGGCCGGTAATCGCCTGCGCGGCGGCGGGCGAGGAGATCAAGGCTTCGGGACGCTCCATTCCGGGCTTTCATCTGCGCGACGCGCTCGCCGAGATCGACGCGCGCCATCCGGGACTGCTGTTGCGCTTCGGCGGCCATGCCATGGCCGCCGGCTTGAGCCTTCGTCGCGACGATATCGGCGCGTTCACCGCGGCGTTCGACGCTGTCGCGCGCGAGCGCATTGCGCCGGAACAGCTCGAATCGATCTTGTTGAGCGACGGTGAACTGGACGTCATGGATTTTTCGATCGAACTCGCGCGAGCGTTGAGCGCGGGCGGACCATGGGGCCAAGCATTTCCGGAACCGATGTTCGACGGCGAATTCGATGTCGAATCGTGGAAGATCGTCGCCGACAAGCATCTGAAGTTCCGCCTGCGCCGGGATGGCCTGGGCGCGGCGCTGGATGGAATTCAGTTCAACGCTGCGCTGACCGAGAAACCGCCGCGGAGAATGCGCGCGGCCTATCAACTCAATCTCGACGAATGGCAGGGAACGCTCAGGTTGCAACTTCTGCTGCGCCACGTCGAAGCTGTCTGATCAAGACCGGAGTCCGGATGTCGAACCGATCCACGTTGCGTAATGATCTCGTCCCGCTGCTGGTGCTTGCATTGCTGCGCTTGGCGTTGCATTTGCTGCTCAATACGCAGTACGGTTTTCACCGTGACGAGCTGCAGGTGTTGGACGATGCGCGGCATCTCGATTGGGGGTACGTGCCGTATCCGCCGCTGACGCCATTCTTTGGCTGGATCGAGTTGCATCTGTTCGGAACCACGTTGACCGGCTTCCGTTTCTTCGCCGCGCTGGCGCAGTGCGCGACGATGGTGCTCGCCGGACTGATTGCACGCGAACTCGGTGGGCGGCGACTTGCCGTACTGCTTGCCGCGGGCGCGACCGCGACCATGCCATTTTCACTGGTCATGTCGAGCATGCTGATGTACTCCTCGTTCGACCTGTTGTGGTGGGTCGCGATCGCGTATCTCGCGCTGCGTCTGATCAACAGCGGGAATCCCCGCTGGTGGCTCGCGATCGGCGTCGTATTCGGACTCGGATTGATGACGCGCTACACGATTGCGATCTGTGCGGCGGGATTGGTTGTCGGCGTTGTTGCCACGGATCTGCGCCGACAGCTATTGACGCGATGGCCGTGGCTCGGAGCGGCGATTGCGCTGCTGATGTTCGCCCCCAATCTGCTTTGGCAGATACAGCACGATTTTGTATACCTGGATTTCGTCCGGCACATTCACGAGCGCGACATGCGCTGGCATCGCACGGACGGATACTGGATCGAGCAGCTGTACGCGAACTGCGGACCGCTGCTGTTGCCGCTGTGGGTCGCCGGATTGCTTTTCCTCGCGTTCGCCCCATCGATGCGGCGATACCGCGTGTTGGCATGGATGTATGTCATCGCGCTGATCTTGTTCGCGGTCACACGTGGCCGCGGCTACTACGTCGGGCCGGCTTATCCGATGCTGCTCGCCGCCGGCGCCGTGGCATTCACGTTGTGGCTCGATCGCTTGCGCACGGCGCCGGCCCGCGCGTTGCGTGTGGGCGCCTATGTGGTGCTTGGTCTGGCTTGCGTGAGCAGCGCCGTGGTCGCACTGCCGCTCGGAACAGTCAATTCGGCGACGTGGCGGGTGGCGCGCAAGGCTCATGACAACTTCGCCGAGCAGATCGGCTGGCCGGAGTTGGCGCAGCGGGTCGCCGACGTTTATCGTTCGCTGCCCGTCGGGGAACGTGCCCACACTTCGGTCCTGGCCAATAACTACGGCGAGGCGGGTGCCATCGATCTTTACGGCCCCGCGCTGGGCCTGCCGCAGGCGATCAGCCGTACCAATACGTACTGGTACCGTGGCTATGGTGACCCGCCGCCAACCACGATCATCGAATTGGGCAATACCGCCGAGGACGAAAGCAAATCGGTGGCGAAGTGCACATCGTTCGGCAAGTTCCACAATGATGCCGGTGTCGAAAACGAAGAATCCGCCTGGGACTATGAGATTTTCGTCTGTCGCGACATTCCGCCGAAATGGGAGGAGATTTGGGGCGCAAAGCCGCGATTTGGATGACGTCTGCGTCGCCAGCCACGCTATAATTCCGCGCTTTGCACCAACACTCAAGACCATGATCGAAACCAATCCGATTGCCGCCCGCATTGCCGACCTGACCAGCCGCGTCGCGTCGTTACGGGGGTATCTTTGACTACGACACCAAGCGCGAACGTCTCGAGGAAGTAACTCGCGAGCTGGAAAACCCGAACGTCTGGGACAATCCCGAGCGTGCGCAGCAGCTCGGCAAGGAGCGCGCGCAGCTCGACAAGATCGTCAACGGCATCCGCAGCCTCTCCGATGGCTTGAGCGCTGCCGATGAACTGCTGCAGCTCGCTGTGGCGGAAAGCGACGAGGGTACCGCCTTGGCCGTCGCGAAGGATGTCGACTCACTCGCGACGAAAGTCGAAACGCTCGAGTTCCAGCGCATGTTCGCCGGCAAGATGGATTCGCACAACGCGTTCGTCGACGTGCAGGCCGGCGCCGGCGGCACCGAGGCGCAGGATTGGGCCGAGATGGTGCTGCGCATGTATCTGCGCTGGGCCGAGCAGCGCGGCTGGAAAACGGAATTGCTCGAAGTTTCCGCCGGCGAAGTCGCCGGCATCAAGAGCGCGACGTTTCGCGTCGAGGGCGATTACGCATACGGCTGGCTCAAGACCGAAATCGGCGTGCACCGGCTCGTGCGCAAATCGCCGTTCGACTCGGACAATCGCCGGCACACTTCGTTCTCTTCGATTTTCGTCTCGCCGGAAGTCGACGACGACATCGACATCAGCATCAATCCGGCCGACCTGAAAACGGACGTCTATCGTTCGTCCGGCGCCGGCGGTCAGCACGTCAACAAGACCGAATCGGCGGTGCGCATCACGCATGTGCCGAGCGGCGTGGTCGTCGCTTGCCAGACCGAACGCAGCCAGCACGCCAACCGCGACCGCGCAATGAAAATGCTGAAAGCCAAGCTCTACGAATTGGAAATGCTCAAGCGCAATACGGAAAAAGCCGCGCTCGAAGCGACCAAATCCGACATCGGCTGGGGCAGCCAGATCCGCAACTATGTGCTCGACCAGTCGCGCATCAAGGATCTGCGCACCGGCATCGAGCGGACCGATACGCAGAAAGTGCTCGATGGCGACCTGGACGGGTTCATCGAAGCCAGCCTGAAGGCCGGCTTGGAAGCGGGCGCCAAGCGCATCGACGCCTGAGGACTATGATCATGAGCGGCAAGATCGTTGAGATGAGCGGCAGTGGAACGGCGGGTGCTGAAGTCAGCGCGTTGCCACCGGACGAAAACAGGCTGATCGCGGAACGCCGCGAGAAATTGCGCGCATTGCGCGCGCAGGGCATTGCGTTCCCGAACGACTTTCATCCCGACGCGTTCGCCGGCGACCTGCAACGCGAATTCGACGGCCAGGAAGCAGCGGCGATAGAAGCCGCGGGGCGGCGCGTGAAAGTTGCCGGACGCATGCTGCTCAAACGCGGCCAGGGCAAGGTCAGCTTCGTGCAGATCCAGGACATGACCGGCCGCATCCAGCTGTTCGTGCAGGCGAATGCGCTCGGTGACACGTACGAAGCGTTCAAATCGTGGGATGTCGGTGACATCGTCGGCGCCGAAGGCCCGCTGATGCGCACTAAAACGGGCGAACTCAGCGTAAAAGTGGACAACTTGCGCCTGCTGACGAAATCGCTGCGGCCGCTGCCCGACAAATGGCATGGCCTTGCGGACGTCGAGCAGCGCTACCGCCAGCGTTATGTGGACCTGATCGTCACGCCCGAAGCCCGGCGTACATTCGAGCTGCGCTCGCGCGCGATCGGCTTCATGCGCAAGTGGCTCGAAGCCGAACCGCGCCGTTTCATGGAAGTCGAAACGCCGATGATGCACGTGATCCCGGGCGGCGCCGTGGCGCGGCCGTTCATCACGCATCACAATGCGCTCGACATCGATCTGTACCTGCGCGTGGCGCCGGAGTTGTATTTGAAGCGCCTGACCGTCGGTGGCTTCGATCGCGTTTACGAGATCAACCGCAACTTCCGCAACGAAGGTGTCTCGACGCGGCACAATCCCGAGTTCACGATGCTCGAGCTGTACCAGGCTTACGCCACGTACAACGAAGTCATGGACCTGACCGAGAACATGATCCGCGAAACCGCGCAGGCCACTCGCGGCAAGACGGCGTTGACCTGGGAAGGCCGCGACATCGACGTCGGTCCGGCGTTTCGGCGCTGGAAAATGGAAGATGCGGTGCTCGAGCTCAATCCGGAAATCCGTCGCGAAGACCTGCGCGACCGCCAGGCGATGGCGGCGCATTGCGCGCGCCTGAAAGTTCCGGCGAAGCGGGAGTGGGGTTGGGGTTCGTTGCTGCTCGCGATTTTCGAGCACACGGTCGAGCACACGCTCGTGCAGCCAACGTTCATCACCGCGCATCCGACCGAAGTGTCGCCGCTCGCGCGCGCCAACGACCTCGATCCCGGCATCACCGATCGCTTCGAGCTGTTCATCGGTGCCAAGGAGCTGGCCAACGGCTTTTCCGAGCTCAACGACCCCGAGGACCAGGCCGAGCGCTTCCTGGCGCAGGTGAAGGCGAAGGAAACCGGCAACGATGAGGCCATGCACTTCGATGCCGACTACATCCGCGCGCTGGAATACGGCCTGCCGCCGGCAGGCGGCCTTGGCGTCGGCATCGACCGGCTCGTGATGTTGCTGGCGGACGTGCCTTCGATCCGTGATGTATTGTTGTTTCCCTACATGCGTCCGGAGGCATAAGCATTTGGCGGATTGCGCCAATTGCCTTATCCTCCTGCACGACAGGGGCGGTTTTTTAACAGAGATGACGCAACCGGCAAAAAACAACAGCGGCTTTCGCCACGCGCGTATGCGCATCAGTTCAGCGGTTCTGATGATGCGGGGCGTCGATGTGTGGTCGACCGAAATCGAAGATATTTCCGCGACCGGGGTGCTGGTGATCAGGCCGGACGACTGGAAAGGCCAGGTCGGAGACCTTTACTCGCTCGACATGATCGTCGGCGAGGAACTCAACATTCATGTCGAAGCGACGCTCGCGCGCGTGCTCGAGCACAGTCTTGGCTTTGCCTATGCACGCATCCCGTCGGAAAAAGAAGTTCCGCTGTGGAACCTGCTCGGCGGCTATGCGGACAAACTGGAGCCGTTCGACAAGTAGCGGCAGCGCGAATTCCTAGGCGGGGACCTTCGGCGCGCCGCGCAATTCCCGCCGCAAAATCTTGCCGACGTTCGTCTTCGGCAGCGCATCACGGAATTCGATGATCTTCGGCAGCTTGTAGCCGGTCAGGTTCGCCTTGCAATGCGCCTTGAGCGTCTCGGCGGTGAGCGTGGGGTCCTTGCGCACGACGACGATCTTCACCGCTTCGCCGGATTTTTCGTCCGGCACGCCGACCGCGGCCACTTCGAGCACGCCGGGGCATTGCGCGACGACGTCCTCGATCTCGTTCGGATAAACGTTGAATCCGGACACCAGGATCATGTCCTTTTTGCGGTCGACGATGTAGAAATAGCCTTTCTCGTCCATCTTGGCGATATCGCCGGTGTGCAGCCAACCGTCCGGCGTTATGACTTTCGCGGTCTCGTCGGGCTTCTGCCAATAGCCCTGCATCACCTGCGGGCCGCGCACGCACAGCTCGCCGGGCGCGCCCATCGGCAGCGGCTTGCCGTCGTCGTCCTGGATCGAAACGTCGGTCGAGGAGATGGGCAGGCCGATCGAACCGTTGTATTCGGAAAGGTCCAGCGGATTCATGCACGCGGCCGGCGAGGTTTCGGTCAGGCCGTATGCCTCCACCAGCGTCACGCCGGTCAGTTTCTTCCAGCGCTCGGCAACCGCGCGCTGCACGGCAGTGCCGCCGCCGAGCGTGAGATGCAGTTTGGAAAAATCGACTTTGTCGAATCCGGGCGTATTGAGCAAGCCGTTGAACAACGTGTTCACGCCGGTGATCGCGGTCATGCGGATACCTTCCAGCGTCTTGACGAAGCCGGGCATGTCGCGCGGATTCGTGATCAGGTGATTCAGCCCGCCGAATTTCATGAACACGAGGCAGTTCGCGGTCAGCGCGAAGATGTGATACAGCGGAATCGCGGTGATGATGACTTCCTCGCCCTCGTGCACACTGCCGGTGCCGCCGAGCCAAGCCGAGGACTGCTGCATGTTCGCGACCATGTTGCCGTGGCTGAGCATCGCGCCCTTGGCCACGCCGGTGGTGCCGCCGGTGTACTGCAGGAAGGCGAGGTCGTCGTGGCCGATCGTGACCTGCGGCGGCGCCTTGTGTGCGCCGCGCGCGAGCGCCCTGGTGAAGCGCTCGGCGTGCGGGATCGAATACGCCGGCACCATCTTCTTGATGTGCTTGATCACGAGGTTCGTGATCGCCGACTTCGGAAAACCGAGCAGGTCGCCGACCGCCGTCGTGATGACGTGCTGGCAAGGCGTGTCGTGCAGCACCTCCGCGAGCGTCGCCGCGAAGTTGTCGAGCACGACGATTGCGCTGACGCCGGCATCGTGCAGCTGATGGCGCAGCTCGCGCGCGGTGTACATCGGATTGGTGTTGACTACGGTCAAGCCGGCGCGCAACACGCCGAAGATCGCGATCGGATACTGCAACACGTTTGGCAGCATGATCGCGACGCGATCGCCGCGCTGCAGTTTCAATTCATTGAGCAAGTACGAGGCAAACTGGCGGCTCAGGCGGTCGACATCCGCGTACGTGAGCACCTTGCCCATGTTCTCGAAGGCCGGGCGGTGCGAAAACCGTTCGCAGGCCGCTTCCAGCACGTGCGCGATCGAGCGGTATTCGTCGACGTTGATCCGCGCCGGCACGCCGGGTGGATAACTGGCCAGCCAAGGACGTTCGAGATCGCTCATGCCGCTCCCCTAGTGATTGGCGGATTTGAGCATACGAGACGAAACACCGGCAAGCTGCATTGCGATCTTCGCCGGCACCGTGCAGGATTCGCAAATGGCTCGCATAATCGCGATCTGCACGATTCTGGCCTTGCTGACCGCCTGCCATCGCACGCCCGACGAGCAGCGCATCCGCGAGTCGATCGCGGCGATGCAGAAGGCGATCGAAGCGGGCCAGCCACGCGAATTCATGAGCTACATTGCCAAGGATTTCACCGGCAACGATGGCACGGCCGACCGCGACGGGCTCGCGAACATCCTGCGCGTGGAAGTCCTGCGCAACGAAAAAGCCGGCGTGACGCTCGGGCCGATCGACGTGGATCTGCAGGACGACCGCGCGACCGTGCGCGTGACGGCGACGCTGACCGGAGGCTCCGGCGGATTGTTGCCGGAGCGCGGTGCGATCTATGCGATCACGAGTGGCTGGCGGCGCGAAGGCAAGGACTGGCGTTGTTACAACGCCAGTTGGGAGCAAAAACTGTAGTTCGTCGTCTGAAATTTCACGCCGCTTTCGCGCTTCCCGCCAACTGCCGCAACACATACGGCAGGATGCCGCCATGCCGGTAGTACTCGACTTCCTTCGGCGTCAGCAACAGCACCTTGACCTTGAACTTCTTCTCGCCGACGGAGTTCTTCGCGATGATCTCGACTTCCTTCGCGGTGCCGTCATTGAGGCCGGCAATGTCGAAGACCTCGTCGCCTTTGAGGCCGAGCGTCTGCGCATTCTCGCCGTCGCGGAACTGCAACGGCAGCACGCCCATGCCGACAAGATTGGAGCGGTGGATGCGCTCGAAACTCTCGGCGATCACGGCTTTAACGCCGAGCAGAAGCGTGCCCTTGGCCGCCCAGTCGCGCGACGAGCCAGTGCCGTATTCCTTGCCCGCAAGCACGATAAGCGGCACGTTTTCCTTCTTGTACATCATCGCGGCGTCGTAGATCGGCAATTTTTCGCCATCAGGATAATGCAGGGTGTTGCCGCCTTCCTCGCCGCCGAGCATGAGGTTCTTGATGCGGATATTGGCGAAGGTGCCGCGTACCATCACATCATCATTGCCGCGGCGCGAGCCGTAGGAATTGAAATCGGCCTTGACCACGCCGTGCGCCTGCAGGAACTGACCGGCTGGCGATGTCGCCTTGATGTCGCCGGCGGGCGAGATGTGATCGGTCGTGATCGAATCGCCGAAGATTCCGAGCGCGCGCGCGCCGCGGATATCGGCGATCTTGCCGACCTGCATGCGCATGCCGTCGAAGTACGGCGGATTCTTGATATAGGTCGATGCGCCTTCCCATGCATAGCGTTCGCCCTCGGGCGAGGCGATCTGGTTCCAGCGTGTATCGCCCTTGAATACATCCGCGTAGTTCTGCTTGAACAGCTCCGGACCGACCGTTGCCGCAATGACGTCGCCGATTTCCTTGTTCGATGGCCAGATGTCCTTGAGATAGACCGGTTTGCCGTCGCTGCCGGTGCCGAGCGGCTGTGTCGTCAGATCGATGTTGACGGTGCCGGCGAGCGCATAGGCGACGACCAGCGGCGGCGAGGCGAGATAGTTCATCTTGACCTCCGGATGCACGCGGCCTTCGAAATTGCGGTTACCCGACAGCACCGAGGCGACGACGAGATCGCCATCGGCGATCGCCTTGGAAATCTCCGCCGGCAGCGGACCGGAGTTGCCGATGCAGGTCGTGCAGCCGTAACCGACGACGTAGAAACCGAGCTTCTCCAGATATTCGAGCACACCGGCTTTCTTAAGATAATCGGTGACGACCAGCGAACCCGGACCGAGCGAAGTTTTCACCCACGGCTGCGCCTTGAGGCCTTTCTTGATCGCGTTGCGCGCGAGCAGACCGGCGCCGAGCATCACGGCCGGATTGGAGGTATTCGTGCAGGACGTGATTGCGGCGATCACGACCGCTCCATCGCGCACCTGGTGGCCGTTCTTGACGTGCTGGCCTTCCGCGGCTGCGCTCTCGTGATGGCCCACCGCCGTCGTGCCGCCTTCGCCTTCCAGGCGCGCCTTGGCCGTCTCGGTCGGCTTGCGGTTGACGGTCAGGGCGGCAAGCGATTCGTTGTAGCTCTTGCCGACGTCGCCGAGAAGAACCCGATCTTGCGGGCGCTTCGGGCCGGCCAGCGAGGGCTTCACGTCGGTCAGGTTCAGCTCGAGCATCGACGAGAACTCGGCGTGCGGCGTGTTGGCGTCGTGCCACAAGCCTTGCGCTTTCGCGTAGGCTTCCACGAGCGCGATCTGAGCGTCGCTGCGGCCGGACAGGCTCATGTAGTTCAGCGCTTCGGCGTCGATCGGGAAGATGCCGCAGGTCGCGCCATATTCGGGCGCCATGTTCGCGATCGTTGCGCGATCGGCCAGCGGCAGGTGCTGCAGACCGTCGCCGTAGAATTCGACGAACTTGCCGACGACGCCGTGCTTGCGCAGCATCTGCGTGACCGTGAGCACGAGGTCGGTCGCGGTCGCGCCTTCCGGCAGCTTCCCGGTGAGCTTGAAACCGACGACCTGCGGAATCAGCATCGACGAAGGCTGGCCGAGCATCGCGGCTTCCGCTTCGATGCCGCCGACGCCCCAGCCGAGCACGCCGATGCCATTGATCATCGTCGTGTGCGAGTCGGTGCCGAACACGGTATCCGGATAAGCCCACGTCGTGCCTTCCTTCTCGCCGGTGGCGACCACACGCGCGAGATATTCCAGATTGACCTGATGCACGATGCCGGTGCGCGGCGGCACGACTTTGAAATTATTGAACGCCTTCTGGCCCCAGCGCAGGAAGCTGTAGCGCTCCTTGTTCCGATCGAATTCGATCTTGACGTTGAGATCGAGCGCACCGGCGTTGCCGAACACGTCGACCTGCACCGAATGGTCGATGACGAGTTCCGAAGGGATCAGCGGGTTGATCTTTTTTGCATCGCCGCCGAGCTTGACGATCGCGTCGCGCATCGCCGCGAGATCGACGACGCAAGGCACGCCGGTGAAATCCTGCAGCACGACGCGTGCCGGCATGAAGGCGATTTCTGTGTCCGGTTCTTTTTTCGCGTCCCAATTGGCGACCGCTTCGATTTCCTTGGCCGTGACGTTGAGTCCGTCCTCATGCCGCAACAAATTCTCGAGCAGGATTTTCATCGAGTACGGCAGGCGCGTAATGTTGAAGCGCTGACCGAGCTTGGCGAGACTCGCGATCGTGTAGCGCTTGCCGCCCACCTCAAGATTTGTGCGGGTCGAGAACGAATCGGTCATGGCGCTGATGCTCCTGCTGCGTCGATGGATTGTCCGCCGAGTTGAGCGGCCGAGTGGCCGCCGGAACGGGGCGGGTTGATCCGCCGCCGCACAGCGGCAGTGGATAACTCCCAATTATAGCGCAGTGCAACAAATCGCGGATCAGGATCCGCCGAGCGTGCATCCCGCAAGCAGCCCGCGCGCCATCATTGCGTATTGCCGGCGGCGGAACAGCAGCCGCAGCTGCGTGCCACCGAGCTGGCGCCACAGTACGGCTGCGCGCACCGCAGCGAGCAGCAGTGCGCGGATCTGGTTGACCTGCACGGACTGCTGCAAATACGTCGGATTGCCCTCTACCATGATGCGCGGCTGCAGGCGCGACAGCGTCTGTGCGTACAGATCGGCCAGGCGCGCGCTGACATCGACCTGGCCCGATTCAGCCTGTTCGGCCAGCCCGCGCATGTCGTCGATGCCGGAGCGCAATGCGCGCAGCGTGTCGGGGCGGCGCGCGAGGCTGCGTTCCAGGCGCAATACCTGCACCATCATCCGCGTCAGCACGAGATCGCGCCGGCTGCCTTCGCCGAGCTGCGCGACGAGGGTTTCCAGGCCGAGGCGCAGATTGCCGATGCCGCCGTAGACATCGATCGCACTGTCGGCGTCCACGCGAAACACGCTGGCGATACTCTGGCGCGTGCACAGCGCGTCGCCACTCCCGCGCGTGGCGAGCGTGCGCACGAGCGCGAGCGCCTGAAACAGGCCGGCGAGAGCGATGACGCGGCCTTCTCTCACGGCGTCAGGCCGCCGAACGGCGCATCGGTCGCATCGATGATGCCTCCGCCCAGGCATTCGTCATCGCGATAAAACACGATGGATTGCCCCGGTGTCACCGCGCGCTGTGGCGTGTCGAATTCCACGATGCAGCCATCATCGCAAATCCGCACCCGGCATGTCTGATCGGACTGCCGATAGCGCGTTTTTGCGGTGCAGGCGAACTCGGCGGCGGGGGCGGCGCCGGCGACCCAGGTCAGCTCGCTCGCGCGCAATTGTTGCGACTGCAGCCAATGCGTTTCATTGCCCTGCGCCACGAACAGCACATTCTCGGCGACGTTCTTGCCGACGACGTACCACGGCTCGTTGCCGGCATCGCGGCGGCCGCCGATGCCAAGCCCGGTGCGCTGGCCGAGCGTGTAGTACATCACGCCGTCGTGTTCGCCGAGGCGTTTTCCTTCCGGCGTACGCAGCTCGCCTTTGCGCGCTGGAATGTAGTGGGAAAGAAATTCGCGGAAGTCGCGCTCGCCGATGAAACAGATGCCGGTGGAATCCTTTTTGTCGTGCGTGGGCAAGCCCGCTTCGCGCGCGAGGCGGCGCACTTCGGGTTTGGGCAACTCACCGACTGGAAACAGCGTCGACGCGAGCTGCTGCTGGCCGAGTGCGTAAAGGAAGTAACTTTGATCCTTGTTGCCATCCAGGCCGCGCAGCAAGCGATGGCGGCCGTTGCGCTCATCGGTGCGCGCGTAATGCCCGGTCGCGATCTTGTCTGCGCCGAGCGCGTGCGCATGATCGAGAAAGGTCTTGAACTTGATTTCGCGATTGCACAGCACATCCGGGTTCGGGGTGCGGCCCGCGCGGTATTCGGCGAGGAAATGCTCGAATACGCGATCCCAATATTCGCTGGCGAAATTGCGCGCATGGAACGTCAGGCCGAGCTTGGCGCAGACATGGACGGCGTCGGCGCGGTCGCGCTCGGCGTGACATTCGCCGAAACGCTCGTCTTCCTCCCAGTTCTGCATGAACATGCCGGCGACATCGTTGCCGGAGCGTTTGAGCAGCAGCGCGGCGACAGACGAATCCACGCCGCCGGAAACGCCGACCACGACGCTCATGGTCCGCGCAGCCGGGTCAGCGCATCCAGCGGCACGTGTTTACCGGCGATGAAGTCCTCCACGCCGCGCAATACCATCGGGCTGCGCAGGCGTTTCGATGTGGCGATTTCATCGCGCGCCATCCATAGCGTACGCACGATGCCGTCGTCGAGCTTGCGCAGGGCGTCGTGTCCGCTCGCCTTGGCGGCGAACGTAAAGCGCAGGAAGTGACCGTCGCCGTTCGCCCACTGGTAAACGCCGACCAGATGCGTCAGTTCGATGCTCCAGCCGGTCTCCTCCAGCGTTTCGCGCAGCGCCGCGTCGAGCAGCGATTCATTCGGTTCCAGGTGCCCGGCGGGCTGGTTGAGCACCAGGTCGCCGCGCACGTTTTCCTCGACGAGAAGGAATTTCCCCAATTGCGGGACAATGCAGGCAACGGTAACGTCAGGGCGCCAGACGGCATCGGCGGTCGAGGTGGTCCGATTCATGCTTTTATTACTTTAAGCGGCAGCGCACAGAACAGGCTGAATGGTACACGACGCGCGAGATTGAAATCGGCGAGCGTCGCCGCCACTGAGCGTTATAATCTCTGGGGGAATGGAAGCTGGTTGGAACGATGTCGCAACATACCAAGCAAGAGCAGCAACAGCAGCGTGGCGTGGTCGTTGAAGAGGCCAAGCCCGAGGTCGCGCGCCCGCCGCTGTATCAAGTCGTGATCCTCAACGACGATTTCACCCCGATGGACTTCGTCGTGGTGGTGCTGGAGACGTTTTTCAATATGGGCCGTGAACTGGCGACGCAAGTGATGCTGCACGTGCATACGCGCGGAAAAGGCGTGTGCGGCGTATTCACACGCGAAGTTGCCGAAACCAAGGTGACGCAAGTCAACGAATTTTCGCGCGCCCACCAGCACCCGTTGTTGTGCACGTTGGAAAAAACCTGAGTATCCCCATCTACTGCGACATAGGTTCAACCAGGAATTCGAATGTTCAGTAAAGACCTCGAGCTCACGATCGGCCAGTGCTACAAGGAAGCACGCGAGCAGCGTCACGAGTTCATGACCGTGGAACACCTGCTGCTGGCGCTGCTTGAAAATCCTTCGGCGGCGGCGGTGCTGCGCGCCTGCGGCGCCGATATGTCCAAGCTGGGCAAGGATCTGAAGGCCATCATTCTCGAAACGGTGCCGGTGCTGCCGACCAACGACGAGCGCGACACGCAACCGACGCTGGGTTTCCAGCGCGTGCTGCAGCGCGCGGTCTACCACGTGCAATCGTCGGGCCGCAAAGAAGTCACCGGGGCCAACGTGCTCGTGGCGATTTTCGGCGAAAAGGATTCGCACGCCGTGTATTTCCTCAACCAGCAGGAAGTCACGCGTCTTGACGTCGTCAACTATATTTCCCATGGCATCGCGAAGATCGGCCAGGAATCGTCGCCGCAAGCCGGTGCCGAACAAGGCAAGGAAGGCGAGGGCGGGGAAGAGCCGCGCGGCAATCCGCTCGTCGACTTCGCCAGCAATCTCAACGAACTGGCCAAACAGGGCAAGATCGATCCGTTGATCGGCCGCGTCGAGGAAGTCGAACGCACGATCCAGGTGCTGTGCCGCCGGCGCAAGAACAATCCGCTGTACGTCGGCGAAGCCGGCGTCGGCAAGACCGCGCTCGCTGAAGGTTTGGCCAAGCGCATCGTCGAAGGCGACGTGCCCGACGTGCTCAAGCATTGCACGATCTATGCGCTCGACATGGGCGCGCTCGTGGCCGGCACCAAGTATCGCGGCGATTTCGAAAAACGCCTGAAGGCGGTCATCGCGGAGCTGAAGAAACAGCCGCACGCGATTTTGTTCATCGACGAGATCCACACGATCATCGGCGCGGGTTCCGCGTCGGGCGGCACGATGGACGCGTCGAATCTGATCAAACCGGTGCTCGCCTCCGGCGAACTGCGCTGTATCGGCTCGACCACGTTCCAGGAATTCCGCGGCGTGTTCGAGAAGGATCGCGCGCTCGCGCGACGCTTCCAAAAAATCGATGTCGTCGAGCCGAGCGTCGCCGAGACGATTGAAATCCTCAAAGGATTGAAGTCGCGCTTCGAAGATCATCACAAGGTGCAATACACCTCCGATGCGCTCAAGGCCGCGGTCGATCTGTCGGTCAAGCACATCGGCGACCGTTTGCTGCCGGACAAGGCGATCGATGTGATCGACGAGGCCGGCGCGCGCCAGCGCCTCATGCCGGAAAAGGATCGCAAGACCGTCGTCGACGTCGCGGAAATCGAATTCATCGTCGCGCGAATGGCACGGATTCCGCCGAAGCAGGTGTCGGCATCCGATCGCGATGTCCTCAAGAATCTCGATCGCAACCTGAAAATGGTCGTGTTCGGCCAGGACCGGGCGATCGAAGCGCTCGCCGCTTCGATCAAGATGGCGCGCTCGGGACTCGGCAACACGCAGAAGCCGATCGGCTGCTTCCTGCTCGCCGGCCCGACCGGCGTGGGCAAGACCGAAGTCACGCGCCAGCTTGCGTTGCATCTGGGCATCGAACTGGTTCGCTTCGACATGTCCGAATACATGGAAGCGCATTCGGTGTCGCGCCTGATCGGTGCGCCTCCCGGCTATGTTGGATTCGACCAGGGCGGCCTGCTCACCGAGCAGATCACCAAGCATCCGCATTGCGTGCTGTTGCTCGATGAGATCGAGAAAGCGCACCCGGACGTCTACAACATCCTGCTGCAGATCATGGATCACGGCAAACTGACCGACACCAACGGCCGCGAAGCGAATTTCCGCAACGTCGTCGTGGTGATGACGACGAACGCCGGCGCGGCACAGGCGGCGCGGCGCTCGATCGGTTTCGTCGAACAGAGCCACTCGACCGATGCGATGGAAGTGATCCGCCGGGCGTTCTCGCCGGAATTCCGCAATCGGCTCGATGCGATCATCCAGTTCTCCGCGCTCGATCTGGAGCACATCCTGCGCGTCGTCGACAAGTTCCTGATCGAACTGGAAACGCAGTTGCAGGAGAAACACGTGTCGCTGACGGTCGACGCCGACGCGCGCCGCTGGCTGGCCGAGCACGGCTTCGACCCGCAAATGGGTGCGCGGCCGATGGCGCGCGTGATTCAGGAAAACGTCAAGCGCGCACTCGCCGACGAACTGCTGTTCGGCAAGCTTGCCGGGGGCGGCCGCGTTTACCTGGGCGTCAAGGACGACAAGCTCGACGTGCGCATCGAGTCGGACGAGAAGTTGCCGGCGGTCGTTGAATAAGACACCCAGCCGGTCACGAAAACGAAACGGCGGCCTTGAGCCGCCGTTTTTTACTTCATTCGGTACGTGATCCGACCCTTGGTCAAGTCGTATGGCGTCATCTCGACCTTGACCTTGTCACCGGTCAGGATGCGGATGTAGTTCTTGCGCATGCGCCCGGAGATATGCGCGGTCACGACATGACCGTTTTCGAGCTTCACGCGGAACATCGTATTCGGCAGTGTCTCCTGGACCGTGCCTTCCATTTCGATTTGATCGTCTTTCGCCATTACTACTCGGGTGTCGGAGGCGGTAGGTTCCGCGAGGCGCGGGATTCTGCCACGTTAAGGCCTTGGCGGGAAGCAAAATCGCCGGCTGTCGGCCAGCGCGCGGGAGACAAATGAGCCAGTGCCGGCTCTCGGGCGCGGCGGATTCCACAAGGGACGAGGAGCCCGCCAGCTGGAAGCCTTCAGGGGGAGGGATCCTTGGGCGTCGTTGGCTGGCGGGCTTTGAGCGTTGGGGCCGATTCAGCGGCCGCCATTCTTCATCGATTTCGTGACTTTGGCCACAGTGCGCTTGACCGACTGCTTGGCGGCCAACTGCGCTTCTTCCAGTTCGCGGGCCAGATCACTCAGGTCATCGCGCGCGCGGCGCACGGTGCTCGTCATCACCTGACCGAGCGACTTGGCCGAACCACCGTTGAGGCGGCGCACTTCGCGGTTGAGTTCGTCGACGCGCTTGAGCAGTTCGTCCAGATCCTTGCGGCCGGGCACGCCCAATTTGCTCAGGGCCCGCGACACGCGCGTCTCGAACACCTGTTCCAGGCGATCCCAGGTTTCCTGGGTGCGCTCGCGCACTTGCGTCACGCCCGTTTCGACGGCATCGCGCACGCCATCGACTTTGCCGGTGGCAAGTTTGCGCGTCTTCTGTTCCAGGCTGGACCCTTCCTTGAGCAGGTTTTCGAAGAGGTGTCCGCCTTGTTCCTGCGCCTTCGCGAACGCGCCGAGGCCGGCAAGCCAGATATGCTGCGCCGATTCCATGATGCTCTTGCTGGAGACCGAACTCGCCGCGGATTTGCCTGCTTTGGACAGTTTTGGCGCGGCTTTCGCCGCCGATTTTGCCGCCTTTCCGGTCTTGAGTTTCGGTTTCTTGTTCTTCGGTTTGGTCGTGCTCATGTTCCCCTCCTCGAATAGGTCGGCGGACTCGCTGGTCCGCTGGACAGCGTGCAATCTAGGCTGCACCCCTAGAATATTCACACTATCGGCAATGTTGCAATGTGGAAATGCGTGCATTCGCGCCGGAACTTGCAAGCCTGATGCACTGCGCGTAGCCTCGCGCGCATGCGGGGCGGGGGTTTACGAGCTGGCTTGCGCGCGGTGTTTGCCACTGCGTTGATGTGCTGTGCGCTCGCGCGAGCGGACGTCCCCGGCATCGTCAACGTGCGCTTCCGCAACTACGGCGTCGATGAAGGCTTGTCGCAATCGACCGCCCTGCAGATCGTGCAGGACAAGACCGGGTTCCTGTGGATCGGCACGCAGGACGGTTTGGATCGCTTCGACGGTTATGGTTTCCGCGTCTACAAGCACGTGCGGGGCGACGCGCACTCGCTTTCCGACAACCACATTGGCGCACTCGCGGCCGACCACGACGGTTCGCTGTGGATCGGCACGCAAGCCGGCGGACTCAATCATTACGATCCGAAGCTGGATCGTTTCGACTCGTACACGGCCGATCCGGCGCACACGGGTACGCTGGCCAACAACTTCGTCACCGCGCTGATGCTCGACCGCCGCGGCTGGCTGTGGGTAGCCAGTGCCGGCGGCAAGCTGCAGTGGTTCGATCGCGCCGCCAACAACCTCCTCGATGCGCCGTTGGGCCCGCACCAGGCGCTGGCGGGCGTGCATGTGATGCTGGAGTTGAGCGACGGCTCGGTTCTGCTCGGCACGCGCGCCGGACTGTGGCACTGCGACGCCGACGCGTCGACCCTGCGCGAGTTGCGCGTCGATCCGGCGCAATCGCTGGACGTGCAGGCGCTCGCCATTTCGCGCAACGGCGAAATCTGGATGTCGGCGATCGGCGCCGGCGTGTACCGGCTGGATCGCGACGGCAAGCCGATCGCGCGTTATCGCAATGCCCCCGGTTTCGCGAACAGGCTGCCCGACGATGACGTCAAAGGCATGGCGTTCGATGCGAGCGGCGGGTTGTGGCTGGCGACCAAAGTCGGAGGTCTGTTGCGGCTGGATCCGACGACGGGAGCCGTGAGCCAGTTCCTGCATGACCCCGCCGACTCGCGCAGTCTCGCGGCGAATCGCCAGCAAAGTGTGCTGATCGACCGCGATGGCCTGATCTGGGCCGGCTCCTGGAACAACGGCGTCAGTGTGCACGATCCACGCACCGAGGCGTTCGCGAGCGTGCGCGCGATAGCGGGCAATCCGCAGACCTTGCCGGTGAGCCCGTTGACCGCGATGTGGCGCGATCCGGATGACACCGTGTGGATCGGCATGTCCGACCGTGGCGGCCTGGCCCAATTCGATCCGCGCGCCGGAGTCATTGCACGCCATACGCCGGGGTTGGCGGCGGGCGATTTGCCGCCCAATGTCGTCGAAGATGTGATGCGTTCACGCGACGGCAGTCTGTGGGCCGCAATGACGGCCACGGGACTGCAACGCCTGCCCGCCGGTGCGGCAAAGTTCGTCGCGTATCGACACGATCGCGCCGATCCCGACAGTCTGGCCAGCGATGATTTGTTGTCGGTCATGCAGGATCGCGCCGGCACGTTGTGGGTCGGCAGCGTCGATGCGGGGCTCGATGAATTGTGCGAAGGCTGTACGCAATTCCGCCATCATCGCCACGACGCCACGCGTGTCGACAGCATTGGCGAGGGCCCGATCCAGAAGATTTTCGAAAGCGCCGACGGCGCGCTGTGGGTGGCTCTGCGACCTGGCGGTCTGGATCGCTACGATCGCGCGCACGACCGCTTCGAGCACTTCCGCGCGAGCGCGCAGGATCCCGCGTCGCTGAGCAACGACACGGTCACGACGATCATGCAGGACAGCCGCGGTGAACTGTGGATCGGCACCCAGGGCGGCGGATTGAATCACCTGTTGCCGGCTTCGGCCGTGCCGCGCTTCGAAGCGATCTCCACCGCGAACGGGCTCGCCGCCGATGCCATCGGTTGCGTGATCGAAGACGCGGCGCACGCGTTGTGGATCAGCACCACGGTCGGTATCAGCCGCTACGATCCGGCGACGCGGCGCGTGACGAACTTCGGTGCGAACGACGGCGCCTGGCCGCAGGGATATTTCCTGAATTCCTGCGCACAATTGAGCGACGGGCGTCTTGTTTTTGGCGGTCCGGCCGGAGCGACGTTGCTTGATCCCGCTGCGACCAAGCCGGCGCCACCGCCGTTGCCGGTGCTCACCGGCGTGCTGCTCGACAACCGCCCGGTGGAACTGCAGTGGCGCGACGAGAAATCGCCGCTTGCCGCCGCGCCCTGGGAAGGCGGGCAGGTTACGCTCGGCCATCGGGACACCAACGTAAGTTTCGAATTCGCTACGCTCGGCTTCGCGGCGCCCGAATCGATCGAGTATGCCTACAAGCTCGATGGCCATGACAGCGAATGGATCGGCGCCGGCGCCGCGCGCCGTTACGCGACGTACACAAACCTGGCTGCCGGCGACTACCGTCTGCGCGTGCGCGCACGCCGCGCTGGCGAAGCCTGGAATGCGAGCGAAGCGACGCTGCCGGTGCACGTGCAGACCGCACCGTGGCTGGCGCCGCTGGCGCTGTTCGGCTATGGCGCGGGCGCGCTCTCGCTGTTCGGCGTGATCGGCTGGCGCACGCGCGAGGATCGGCGTCGCCAGAGTCGTGCTCAACGCGCGGTGCGCGCGAGCGCCGAGCGGCTGAAACTTGCGTTGTGGGGCAACGGCGGCGAGATGTGGGACATCAATCTGCGGGATGGCTCGTTCGTGCAGGAGAACCGGATCGCCGGACTCGCCGTCGGTGTCGCCGCCGCGACGAGCCAGCTGCAGACGATGCATGAATATCGCAAGTACCTGCATCCCGACGATCTGCCTGCATTCGAAAGCGCGCTGATCGCGCACCTGAAAGGCGAGGCCGATTTTTTCGAGGCCAGTTATCGCACGCCGGATCTCCAAGGCGACTGGCGCTGGCTGCTCACGCGCGGTCGCGTGGTCGAGCGCGACACGGACGGGCGCGCGACGCGCCTGGCCGGCACCACGCAGGATATCAGTGTGCTCAAGAGCACCGAGGAGTCACTGCGCAAGCTCAACGAGGAACTGGAATCGCGCGTCGAAGCACGCACCGGCGACCTGAGCCGCGCCAATGACGAGCTGCGCCACACGCTCGAACAGTTGCGCACGATGCAGAGGCAACTGCTCGAGTCGGAGAAGATGGCGGCGCTCGGCGGCCTGGTCGCCGGCGTCGCCCACGAGATCAACACGCCGCTCGGCGTTACCGTCACCGCCGCCTCGCACCTGCAGGAACAAGCGCGGCGCATCGGCGCGCTGGCGGCGTCCGGTTCGCTCACCGCGCAGGAACTCGAGAAATTCCGCAACGCCGCCGACGAGAGTTCTCAAATCATCCTGCGTAATCTCAATCGCGCCGATCGGCTGATCCGCAGTTTCAAGCAGGTTGCGGTCGACCAGAGCAGCGAGGAACGGCGCACGATCGAACTTGGCGCGTATCTGAACGAAATATTGATCTCGCTCGGGCCGGCGTTGCGCAAGACACCGCATCGCGTGCACATCGACTGCCCGCAGCCGGTGTCGTTGAACACCTATCCCGGGGCGATCTACCAGATCGTCAGCAACCTGTTGATGAATTCGGTTTATCACGCGTTCGCGCCCGGTCAGACCGGCACGATCGAGATCTCGGTGAAGCGCACTGGCGACGACATTGAACTGATCTATCACGACGACGGCAAAGGCATGGACGAGGCCGTGCGCGCACGCATCTTCGAGCCGTTCTTCACGACGCGACGCGGCGAGGGCGGCTCAGGCCTGGGGATGCACGTGGTCTACAACCTGGTCACGCAGCTGCTCAGTGGCCGCATCAACGTCGACAGCGTGCCGGGCGGAGGCGCGACGTTTGCGATCGTGTGGCCGGCAAACGCCTAGGTGCAATCGGGAAGCTGCTCCCGTATGGCTTGCGCGCGATCCCAGTTGGCGAACAGCAATTCGACCAGGCGTGGTTCGAACTTGATGCCATTCTGTTCGACGATATAAGCGCGGATGTCTTCCGCCGCCCACGGCTGCTTGTAGCAACGGCGACTGCCGAGCGCATCGAATACGTCGGCGAGCATCGTGATGCGACCGCCGATCGGAATCGACTCGGCGCGCAGGCCGCGCGGATAGCCGCTGCCGTCCCAGTTTTCGTGGTGAGTGAGCGCGATTTCCGCCGCGAGCTTGAGCAGTGGCCGTTTCGACGCGACGAGCAGGTTCGCGCCGAGCTGCGCATGCGTGCGCATCACCGCCATTTCCTCGGGTGTGTGCAAGTCGGGTTTGTTGAGGATGGCATCCGGTATGCCGATCTTGCCGATGTCATGCAGCGGCGCGGCCAGTCGCAGGTCCGACGTCGTGCGTTCGTCCAGGCCGTAGAGCTGACCGAGCATTTCCGCGATCACGCCGACGCGTTTGACGTGGTTGGCGGTTTCGTACGAACGTGTTTCCGCCGCGCCGGCGAGCATGTGCACCATTTCCAGCTGGCTGTCGAGCAGGCCGCGGTTGAGGTGCAGGTTCTCGAATGCGACCGAGATGTTGGTGCTGAATACCTCGACGAGGCGATTGCCGAGGCCGCCGGGATTGTGGTTTTCGCCGGCGTACAGCAGCACCTCGGGTGAGCGGCTGTCGCTGATGTACAGCACGTAGTGGTCGTCGGTAAATACGTTTTCCTGGTTCGCGATCGCGCTGCGCATCGAGGCTGCGATCGGAGTGGGCAGTGATTCGTGGGCGTTGCGTCCGACCATGCCGCGATATTCGCCGGTGGCCGCGGTGATCGCGAAGTGTTCGAGTGCCGGTGCGCCGGTGATGCGGCAATACAGCGCTCCGCGATCGCCGCCGAACAAGTCCGATAGCTGATCGAGCACGGCATTGGCGAATCGCTGCGAATGCTCATGCGAAAAAATATACGTGGAAGCATCGATCACGCGTTCGAGCCCGCGCCGGCTCGATTCGATCATGCGCATGTCGCGATAGCCGCGCAGCGCGGAGTACATCGTGGTGGTGAGCTTCTGCGCGGTAAGTTCGGTTTTTTCCTTGTAGTCGTTGATGTCGTAGGCGGCGATCACCTGCTGCTCCGGAGCCTGGCCGGGCTGGCCGGTGCGCAGCACGATGCGCACGAAATGGTTGCCCATGCGCTCGCGCACGTGGCGCACGAGTTCCAGGCCGGCGCGATCGGTTTCCATGACCACGTCGAGCAGCATCACGGCGATGTCCGGATGCTCGCGCAGCATCGCTTCGGCCTGGGCCGCCGAATGCGCATTGAGAAACTGCAGCGGGCGATCGGCGAAGCGGAAATTGCCGAGCACGAGGCGGGTGACGGCATGCACCTCGGGCTCGTCGTCGACGATCAACACCTTCCAAGACGGTACGCGCGGCGACTCCGTGGCCTGGCGCACCACGCTACTGAGTGCATTCATGCTGGTCCCCTGGCGACCACGTCACCAGTGTAGCGCTTTTGCCGCGTTGCGAGTTATGCGGACGCCCCGGGTTGCGCGACGCGTTTCCATTCAGGAAACGCGCGCCGCGGCAAGGCGCGGCGCGCGTCGTTCATTAGCGCCGCGCCGCGCGCTTCAGGCGGCGCAAGCCAATCGCAGCAAAGCCGAGGGCGAGCAGCAGCAATGCCCAGGTCTTCAGCGTCGGCGTAGGCGTGGGTGCGGCGACCACGCTCAATGCGGCGGCGTTGCTCGTCCCGCCGGGGCCCGTTTCGGTCGAGCTGATGGGCCCGGTAACGTTGACCATGCTGCCGGAACCGGTGGCCGTGATCTTGACGCTGAACGTGCACGTGCCGCTCGCAGGCAAGCTGGCGCCGCTCAGACTCACGCTGCCGGAACCGGCAGCGGCTGTGATCGTGCCGCCGCCGCAGGCGCCGGCCAGGCCGTTCGGTGTAGCAACGATCAGCCCGGCGGGGAACGTGTCGATGAAGCCGATGCCGCTGAGTGCGGAGGTCGGATTCGGATTGCTGATCGTGAACGACAGCGTGGTCGTGTAGCCGACCCAGATCTGCGGATTTCCGAATGCCTTGGTGATCGTGGGCGATGAGTCGACGGTCAGATTCGCGCTTGCGCTGTTGCCGGTGCCGCCGTTGGTGGACGAGACCGGGCCCGTCGTATTCGTGTACTGCCCGGCGGCGGCGCCGGTTACGGTGACTGCGAACTGGCACTGACCGAGGGCGTTGATCGACGCGCCCGACAAAGCGATGCTGCTCGGTGCCGTCGTCGTGAGCGTGCCGCCACAGGTGCTCGACGTGGCGCTGGCGACCGAGAGGCCGCTCGGCAGCACGTCGGTGAACGCAACGCCGGTCAGCGCAATCGCATTGCTGGCGGGGTTGGTGATCGTGAACATCAGTGACGACGTCGCGTTCACCGCGATCGCGGTGGGGTTGAACGCCTTGGCGATCGACGGCGGACCCTCGACATCGAGCGTGGCACTGGCCGTGCCGCCACTGCCGCCCTCGGTCGAGCTTACATTGCCCGATATGTTGTTCTTGGCGCCGCCGGTGGTACCGGAAACGTTGACGGTGAACGTGCAGGTACCACCGCCGGCTAATGTGCCGCCGGTCAGGGTAATGCTGCTACCGCCCGCTGCGGCCGTGATGGTGCCGGCGCCGCACGCGCCGCTCAGGCCGTTCGGTGTCGCCACGACCAGCCCGGCCGGCAATGTGTC